>Ga0209589_1012667_pt1 | contig 11359 bp, 6 predicted proteins | sample CowpeawhiteBW_FD_187525 | JGI IMG/M metagenome (GOLD analysis project Ga0209589, IMG submission 187525) | Root nodule microbial communities of legume samples collected from California USA - Cow pea white BW (SPAdes) (version 2) | ecosystem: Host-associated > Plants > Roots > Nodule | place: USA...
GCTCTACTTTCTCTTAATTACCTACAAAACAAGACAAACAAGGATTAGCATGTTGGTTTAAGTTAATCTAATCTTGGTCAAAGGTCAACTTTGGATCAAAGTCAACAAGTCAACCAAAATAAATCAACTAGAAACCAACTTAGGGAATTCAAACTAAAGTAATGCAAAACAAAGATAAAGGTGATGGAATAGAAGACTCCCCTCTAGACATGCTTCTAGTGATCCTTCTTGAGGGAGCTTCTAAGGAGGTGGTCACGCCTTCATCAAGTCCTCAACTTGCTGGAATGAAAGGTTGTCATAAACCGTCCCCATATTCTAGTATTGGACAAGTAAATATATAACATGATAAAGCTGAAGTCAATCCGAGGGAGACCTCGACATAAGATAAGTAAAATGATCAAGCTGAGGTCGGCCTGAGGGAGACCTCAACATATGAAGTCGGCCCGAGGGAGACCTCGACATACAAAAGATAAACTGATTAATTTGAGGTCAGTCTACTAAAGCTCTCAACGTATTGTGGTATTCTCTCGCTTGTAGCGAGGTCAGATTCGAATTTAGCCCTCAATGTACTAAGGTATTCTCTCGCTTGTAGCGAGGTCAGATCCGGGTATAGTCCTCAGCGCATTGAGGTATTCTCTCACACATAGCGAGGTCGGATCCGAGTTTAGTCCTCAGCGTACCGAGGTAATTTCTCGCACGTAGCGAGGTCGGATCCAAGTTTAGTCCTCAGCGTACTGAGGTATTCCTTCGCATGTAGCGAGGTCGGATCTGAGTTTAGTCCTCAGCGTACTGAGGTATTCTCACGCACGTAGTGAGGTCAGATCCGAGTTTAGTCCTCAGCGTACTGAGGTATTTTCTCGCACGTAGCGAGGTCAGAACCGAGTTGAGTCCTCAGCGTACTGAGGTATTTTCTCGCACGTAGCGAGGTCAGATCCGAGTTTAGTCCTCAGCGTACTAAGGTATTCTCTCGCACGTAGCGAGGTCGGATCCAAGTTTAGTCCTCCGCGTACTGAGGTATTCTCTCGCACATAGCGAGGTCGGATCCGAGTTGTCAGACATTTTTTGTTTTGCACGGGCCGACCTGCTTTTTAGTCGAGTTTGAGTGTCTTTTGGTGCTTTGTAAAATTGGTAATTCATGAGCTCTTAATGTTACGTAAAACAATACAAATAAAAAGTTTATAAAGAGGATACAATTGAGATCGACAAAGAGCATACATATTTGTTCAGCTTCGTGCTTGAGGGGATATTTTTGGCTGACTGACGTCGAACCACTGCCTGCTACGAGGTCGGCCCCGAACCGAGCTCGAGGTTTGTCATTTTAACGACTCTTCACCGTCCCCGAGCCGAACTCGAGGTTTGTCGAATTGATACGAATAATGAACTTTGAACATAACCACCAAATCAAGATGTAGTAATCCAAAAAACATGTACATTCATTAAGAATGATATTATATCTTGAAATAAATTCATTTCTAATACAAAATAAAAAAAGTTATAAATATTTTAATTTTAATTAAATAATTTTTATAGTTGAAAGAAGGAATTAACTAGAAAATAATAATTTATATAAAATTTCACCCAAATATTTAATTTCGTAATGTATTACTGTTTGCTAAAGTAATTAATTACTCTAAAATATTCAAGTCATTTAATAATACAAAATATTTAAGGTGGGTGAAAAAACTTATTAAGGTAAAACATTTATATTTGTTAAAATTATATTAAATATCTTAAATTTTGTAATACGTTACCACCACTCCGTGTTGAGGCTTGATTCCTTTTGTGTTTTCTTCTCCACTTCCCTTAATTTCCGCAGCCATGATCACGAACCCTACGATGTTTTAGGGATTTGGTGGATTGCACGAATTCATGATTCAACTTCCCATCCATCTGAACACAAAATCTACTGGTTCAAAGCCCCTTCGCCTTCGACCATGGTCACAGTGCCATCCCCGATGTTGTGTGATGTTGGTCATGTGCAGCCCCAGTTGTCGACGCCACCACCAGACGAAGTTCATCAGAATTTGAGATGGACGATGAAGTGGGTGTTGTAGTAGGTGTTACAATGAGTACTATTGTTGCTAGTGGTTCAAAGCCCCTTCCTCTCATGTAGTGGTTGGAGCGGAGAAGAACGGTGCAGTGTTCAAAAAGCTATTTCGCGGTGCAATGGCGAGAGGATCTGCAGCGAAGACCTTACGATTGATGCTTATGACCATGTTGAATGTGGGCTTCAGCGTCCAAAAAACGAGCTTCGGGCAGATTTTGCAAAGGTTGCTATGTAAGAGGATTTGTGTTGACGGTTATAGGTCTCGAAAGTAGTTGGACAAGCATCAAGGATGGCCAACACGGATTGGAAGTGTTGGGAAAATTTTATGGTCCACCTGCTTGTGATCGATTTGTGTTTTGGTGTCGCAATTTGGGGTTTGCTGGTGCGTTTTGTGGCGGACGAAACTCCATCAGTGGTAGTGGTCGTTGAACGGCGACATGGGGGCGGTGATGCAAATCCGCTTTCATGGTCGATGAGGTTGTATCAATTCCCTGGTTATGGGTTCTGGTGGAACGTCTTCTCGAGTGTGATTTCTCGCCTCTGGATCAGGGTTTTCTCGCCATCGAGTGATCGCTTTGTTTGTTGATAGGCCTGGGAATCTGTTTTACCGAGGCCTCACGGTGGGTGCCAATGTTCCGGTCTAGAATTAGGGACCGAACCAAAATTGAGAATCGACTCTGCCGTCAAAAACCTCCCCTCTTTCACCCGTCCCTTATGTATATATAGGGTCTTTCAGTCTTAAAACTGCTATCTTACTGCCAGATCTTTAACTGACCAACCTACCCACTTCTCCATTATTCTCTCCTGAAATCTCGCATGGGGGGTGGTTATTCCTAAAATCCAGGGATATTTGCTCATCACCTCGACCACATCGGCCCAAATGATCGTCACCTCGGCCTGTGACTAAAACTCGTTGTTTTATGATAAATATTTATCGATTCAGAATCCAAATGAGCATGTTGAGGTCGGCCATTCCCTAGACGGTACATATACTAATATGGATTAGATAAGCATTCAAATGTTTGGTCGGGTCGATGATTCTATCATACTTTTGAATGTTGATGATGATCCTTTAGTGTTGTTGACCCACGCCACTATCTCCGTGAAGGGTGGATTTAAAGAACATTTAATTGGATTGGGTGAAGTTAATAAAACCAATAAAATAAAGAAATGAACGCTCATAATATTTATTTTGCTGACATCACATTTTAAATGGACAATTTTTTATGTTCCATAAATAAAAGTAATTAAAAATCAATGGTTCACTAAATTTTCTATAATTTTTATGTGAAGCTAAAACTGGATATTAAAATTAGGCTTAAATACCTTTTTGGTCCTCATTTTTGCAGTGTTTGTTGCGAATGGTCCTCATTTTTACAAAATGTTTAAAATGGTCCTCATTTTTATCGAATATTTAAAATGGTCCTCATTTTCGCAATTCATGTTTTATTTGGTCCTTTTCTGTAACGTCGTTTAAATCATTAACAGAGCATTGTACAGGTGGCACGGTTTGTATTAGGGTGTGTTACGTGTACTGTACATGTGTGGTAATTAGATATTTGGGGTTAAACAAGTGAGCTAGGGTTTTGGTAAGGAATGTTTGGGCACTTGGTGAGTTTTGGTAATCTTGTTCCTCCATTCCCAATTGTGGTGTTGTTGCAATCTTCTTCTTCCTGCAATCCCATTATATAGGTATGTTACGGTCTCAATCTTCTTCCTTTACCTCTAGTTGTAATCGTTGGAGGCAATCGTGTTGTATAACTTCGTGCACTGTTGGTGGTTAACCCCAATTTGTAGCTGCAGAGGGATGACGACTTTAAGGATGACAAGAACTCCAAAGAATATTGGTAGAAAATTTTGGGTACAATCTGTTTTTATTTTTGTGTTAATAATAAATTGGTTTTAATTTTTGATTTATTGATTTACAGAGTGGTGGTTCCAATAATGTGGACTGCAACTTTTTCAAATGGTGGTGTTGATGAAAAGATGTCATCATCATGACACAAATGAGGCAGATTAATGATTTTAAAGTCTAATATGTTTTGTACTATTGTTAAATGAAGAAATGAATTAGTTTGATTATGTTGATATTAGTCCCAACATGTTCAAAATGGCATCTTAATCTGAGCATTGAAGTAAGTGATATTGGTCTAAGCTTGGGAAAAATTAAATTGATCTAACTCTGGAAGAAGTTAAATTCATAACATTAGTTCATCATCATCAAAATGCACTACATCAATGTTTGACAAAAGTGAAATTGAACGAAGTTTAAGGAAAGTCCAAATGCAGTACAATGTTTGACTCTCCACTTCATTCCGAGCTCAAGAAAGACGAAGATGAAGAAATTTCCCTAATTGCAAATTTTACCCTAAATTGAAAAATTAACGTTAATTAGCCACTTGTACAGTACACGTAACACACCCTAATATAAATCGTGCCACCTGTACAATTTTCCGTTAATGATTTAAACGGCGTTACAGAAAATGACCAAATAAAACACGAATTGCGAAAATGAGGACCATTTTAAACATTCTGTAAAAATGAGGACCATTTTAAACATTCTGTCAAAATGAGAACCATCCGCAACAAACACTATGAAAATGAGGACCAAAAAGGTATTTAAGCCTTAAAATTAATTGACATATTTACTCGATAATAACGATAAAAAATTATTAGCAAGAACCGACTCTAATCAAAAAATTTCTTATAAAATAAAAATAGAAGAAATATTCATATGTAATGTTGATTATACTTTTAAATAAAATTAATTTTAGAAAAATATTTATAATATATACGAAGAATATTATCTCAAATATTACATCATATTCATTTTAGTAAAAACATACAAATACCTTTCAGAATAAAAGAATGTTAAATTACTCTTTTGGTCCTTACTTTTGTTAAGAAGTGTTAAATTAGTGCGGGTACCCGTATTCATATCCGTCGGATATCTATTGTGCAGGTATCCGCCTATTTTTTTCATATCCATAGGTACCCGTGGGTATTTGCAAAATTATTTAAAAAAGAAATATTTAATCATAAATTCAAATAAAATACATCGCTGTCATAAATTTTAAATAAAGTTCAAATAAACTCAAGTTGATACAAGTCCAAATAATTGTAAAAGTAGATATAAAATAACGTTCAACACAATGAAAATTCTTTAATTAGTGTTTTAATCAACAAACTCACTTTCTCCTATTGGTTCCTGAAAAAATAAACAAAATAAGCAAATAATAAACCTCAATTGCCACATGCCAAGTTTTCTTATTTTGATTCCATCATTTGACAACAAACATCCATAAACGTCATTGTCTATATAAGGTTTGATGTATATGCCCAATTTCAAAGAAAAAAAGAGAAGAATGTTAAGGGTGTAAGTTTAGCGGGTACGGGTATGGATTTTTTTGACATCCCTAGTTTCACCAAACGGTCTTAAAGTTAACGCCATATGTTAATTTGTGACCTTTTTAATTTTTTTATTTGCTTTTTAAATTTTTTGTACACATGTCACTTCATAGTTTGTCACGTGTCAAAAAATCTCAATTTGGTCCTTATATGTATATTTTTTAGTTTCAATTTAGTCCCATTTTTTGTAAAAATTGAGCAATATTATCCCTTCTTAAATTTAGAATTAATCTATTTTTGTATAAATCTTATGATGATATTCTTACTAAAAATAACATTTTTATTAAATATTTCTAGAAATATTTTTAAATTAACTTTAAAATTTATACGAAATGCATGATTGAAATCAGGTTAGTTAGAGTTTGAATGTGATTATTAAATCTAAAGTGAAATGCTGCAGAAATCATGCAACCAAAAGATATATGAACAAATTAAAATTAATAAGTTGAATAGTAAAATTTTCAAGATTCAAGTATGAACTCCATATTTATTCACCTATATGAGTTATCCTAAATATTTCATATAGATTTTAAAGTTTGTTTAAAAATATTTTCACAAATATTTAATAAAAATATTAATTTTAGTAAAAAGATCAGCATCAGATTTATACAAAAAGTAAATTGAGTCTCAATTTAAAGAGGGACAATGTTGTTTCATTTTAAAAAAAAATTAAACTAAAAACAAATATAGAGACCAAATTGAGACTTCTTAACATGTGACACAAATAAAGTGACATGTGTAAAAAAATAAAAAATTAAAATTAAAAAAAATCCAAGAAACCACATATATTAACACGTGTTGACTTTAACACAGTTTGGTCACACTAACAAAAATGGCCAAATTGAATCATTTTTAAAAGAACTAGGACCAAATTGAGACAAAAAAAAAGTAGAGAACTAATTTGCACTTCTTAACAAAACAAAGACCAAAAGAGTAATTTAACCAATAAAAAAGTATTGCAAAGTATTCTAACTGGCACAACATCATCATTATTAAATGAGTTTAATTTAATAAATCAGTTGTATGGAAGTTCTTACACAGTAAATTAATAAAAAAAATTATCATATATATAATTTTTAAAAATTAAATATATTACCATATGTATGCAATTTTATAACATAACAGGACAAGGTAAAATACTCGCTTTAGACTTAAAAAAATATATAACCAAATTTTTTTTAGTACTAATTTCTCTATTAAATTATTTATAAAATTATGGTTAAGAAAAAAAGTTTCAATTTTTTGTAGTACTAATATATTTTAATTAAATTAATTATAAAATTATGTTTATGAAAATAAAGGCTTCAAAATATTTTTTAGTACTAATATATTAACATTAAATTAATTACAAGTTTATGTTTGAGAATAAAATTTAGTTAAATTATTATTAGGAAAGAGAGAATGATGAGTTGTCTTTATTCTCTTATAATCAATTTTTTTCTATTTCTTCTTTTATCTTTATGTGACTTGTCTTGTATTTTTTTTTTCTATTCTACAGTTCTTTCTTTGAGAGTTTTAACATATTACATTCCTTGAATCTCATGTTTTCTGTATGTACCAATTTTTTTATCCTCATTTTTTTTGTTAGTAGGTTTCTTTTTTCTATTTGTGTTACAACACTTCAAATTAAATTTGAACAATTTAAAATATATGAAGATATTTTTTATTTTTATTTAGTGTTAAAAAATTAAAGTCACTGAATTGTATGCTTTTTAAAGAAAAATGGTTAAACCTTGAAAGATCCTTAAGGCCTTGTTCTTTTCTAAGGATTTTACTCTTCACAAAGAAATAGAAGGATGGATTTGTGCTTTAAATGGTGTTCTTTTCAGTAGTTTTCTGAGCGAGGAAAGGAGCGGAACCGAGAGATTTTAACTTTTTTCCATCTCGCATGTGCTAAAGAGATTTGGAGTGATTTATTTACATTTAGAATAATACCCTTGTTCTTACATAAATGTAAATTTTGGTTGACCATACTTATGCTTTTAGTTTCACTATTTATTTTTTTCTTTTTGTTCACATAAAAGTGCAACGTGTGGCCATTATTTCTTTCCAAAAAAGACCTGTAAGGTTCTAATTTGACTAAAAGAATTTAATTTTTATGAACATAAAAAAACTAATTATCAATTATTATTATTATTATTATATTAATAATAATAAATAATATTAATAATAACAATAACAAGAATCATAATTAATATTATTAATAAATATCATTAATATTTTTAATTATCACAAAAAAATTCAAAATTAATTATATCTTATCTAATTATCATTTTATAATACTTTTAACATCAAAGACAATTTGGTAATCTAACTTTTTCATCAATTAAATCTTATTTTTTATTAGTCACATCTATAAAATCTTTCACAAACTTTCACAAAATTTACTCTCAAATTCACTATATTATCACTTCCAAATCCCTTAAAAAGAAGAACATAATCTTCACCTTCAAATTCACTCAAATCAATCCTCTCCCTCTCCCTCAAACCCTTCCACCCAAAAGAACACACCCTAAAACATGATAATTTGTTGCACATTGATAGATTTGATTTATTTTTCGAATTAAATATCTTAAGGAAAATTATAGGTTAGGAAGATGATAAATCAATTGAGATTCTTAATTATATAAAAGAATGAATTCTTTTTTAAATACATATATAACTTATAGAATAATGTTAACAATTTCAGTATCAGTTGCTTCTGTCAAAAGAAATCTCTCAAAGTTAAAAATAACAAAAAAATATTTAAGATCAATGTTGTCTAAAACAAAATTAAATAAATTAATTATTATCTATTGAAAAAAAATATAAAATGAAATTAATTATTACAATTTAATAAATAATTTTGTATGAAAAAAATTAAAACAAATAAATTTTAAATAAAAAACTTCATTTTATAAATTTATTTTAGATTTTCCAAACTCTTTGTCCAAACTAAATCACAATATAAAATGCACTTTTCAATATCCAAATTAAATTCTTATTTGATCTAATAAGTCGACAAAAATATATAGAAAAACACGTGACAATGATATATGATTTTGTTAAATAATTATAACTTATTTTTTTATTTTATAATCTAAAATAGCCCTATTCAATTAAATGTTTATAGATGTTACATTGATCTATTAAAAAAAAAAACGTACGACTCCAAAGTTGGTGTACAACTGGGCCTAAGGCTAGTGAAAAGTACAAGAGTGTTGTTTTGTTGAGCCCAGACGAGTTTGTATGACTGTGTTCGTGGATATGTCTTCTTGTTTCGTCTCTTTCTTCCACCGGTGACTCTAAACTACGCACACGTTGTTCCGGCTGAGGAATTGGAAAATGGGAGTGGACTATTACAAACTTCTTCAGGTAGATCGAAGTGCCAGCGATGAGGATCTCAAGAAAGCTTATCGAAGACTTGCTATGAAGTGGCACCCTGATAAGAACCCTAACAATAAAAAGGATGCTGAAGCCAAATTCAAGCAAATCTCTGAAGCTTATGATGTACGACTTCTCTCAACAAAAAAATTCTCCATGCAGTGCCAATTGCATATGGAAAAAAGTTCAAACTTCTATCAAAGTTTTACTATTTTTTGTCGTTTCTTTCTTAAATGTGAACTTTTAGGTGTTGAATTTTGTGTTCTTGAGAAATGGAATTGTGGGTTTTATGTCGACGGATATATGTAATTTTTGTCTCCAAATCTCAATGTAATGCCGATTGGGTTGTGAAAGCAAGCGGGTGAATTTATCAGTCTTCCATTTCTTTTACTGATTTCTGCTATTTGAAATTTGGCGTGTCCAGTTTTTCAATTTTGAGGTTTTTTCTTGTGATTTGGATCATTGGAATCATGGGTTATGGTGGTGATTTGATTTGTGAATAGGTTTTGAGTGATCCACAAAAGAGGGCAGTGTATGATCAGTACGGTGAGGAGGGATTGAAAGGGCAGGTGCCACCTCCGGGTGCTGGTGGATTTTCCGGTGGCAGTGATGGTGGATCAACGACTTTCCGGTTCAATCCTAGAAGTGCAGATGATATATTTTCGGAGTTCTTTGGGTTTTCGAGTCCCTTTGGAATGGGGGATATGGGTGGCCGTGCCGGTCCATCTGGCTTTCACAGATTTGGGGATGACATTTTTACTTCTTTTAGTAGGAATGCGGTTGGAGAAGGCTCGGCCAATGTGCCAAGGAAAAGTGCACCTATTGAGAGAACCTTGCAATGCAGTTTGGAGGATTTATACAAAGGGACTACCAAAAAAATGAAGATTTCCAGGGATGTGGTTGATCCTAGTGGGTAAGTTATGGAGTTTTAACTTGTTACCAACCTTATATTCGTGAACAACATATAAAGTTGCTTGCTGTAATTTTTATTGGATAGATATGACTTGATAAATTCGATGTTAGGTTCGATTATTTGCTTTTGTACTATATGGTTGGTTCTTTGAGTTTGATAATCACCTCCCTCAATAGTTTTGGTAGACTTGAATTTGAAATGTAGGTTCACAGTTTTGTAGGCACAGTGTAATCAACTTTTCTCTACTAAAGTACTGAATAAATTCTGTTATTCACAATATCTTTTATTTATATGAAGATATGTAACTCGTAGCACATGAGTTGGATCTGCCTATTTTCTTGCAATACGCTGTTTCCTTGAAGAATATTCTTAATTTTTGATGTTAATATATATGGCACAGTAGTTTGCTATCAGTGTGTTAGTAATTTAATCCAAAAAAATGATAGAAAATTTACTGTATATTTGCAGTTTGTGTTATTCATTCAAAATGCAAGGTAGTTAGTTATGCTGTTTGACTTCTTGGCCATATTTTATCTTTTGTGGCGGATTCTAATAGTTATAGATTATTATGACTGTTATATTGTCATTTTCTATTCAGTAGGCTGGAATTGTTGCTAAATATGCAAGTTCTATGTATCATCTTGTTATTGGTTTTTACTAGATCATGTCCATCCTATAGCTTGCTGCATTTGTTGGTTCATATTATTTGGTATGTTCATAAGCACCAAAGAATGCCATCTGTGTTCATAAGTGCAAAATTCAAGATCTGATTCTTCTTTTTCAAAGAATCATCTTTGTGCTGTTTTAATCTGGAGGGGCTTGTTAACTGTTTATCTGTATTAGCAAATACCACTGTGTTAAAGGTTTCAACACCCAAAAATATCCAGGGGAATGAATATACTAGTAAGATGGGGATGTTAAATATCGAGGTTAACCTGGAAATGTGGACAAGGGATAGATGCTTTGTTTATTGACATAGGAGAAATAAACGGGAATTTAGCCATAAAATATTCAGTTTAACTCCATTCTTAGTAAAAGAAGAGGCAATTTAAGATAGTGCATTGCTTGATAGGAAAAAAACTTAGTACCAATACTATATGTATTGATGGTGTTATTCTCCAATCAAATTGGTGTTGTATCTTAGAAATCAATTCTGATTTATTTTCTAAGAAGAAAGCTGCAATTACTGTGAGATAAAATGTTGGTTTCGATTGGAAAACGATACCAATAGCAACTATAATTTTCATCACAGTTTTCTCCTAATTGACTTAGAGATTTTATATCCATTAGAACTGTGATAAATAGTGTGGTCTTGGACAAATGGTATAGGCATGATGGAAGATTTCTTATATCCAAAATGATTGAAAAATTCATTTTGGACTGTGATTTGATGGAACATACATGGTTGAAAAGTTTTTCATCTCTGTATTTGTCTGGCTTATATTGTGCTTGTAGTGATAAGAAATGGGGCTTTGCATCCAAATCTAACTTTGAAATCAAATGCCAATCTCGTGTGTTGTTTTAGCCGTGAAGTGAGACTTCTTTAACACAAAATGGAGGGTATGGACAAGCTGTAATTCTCTTAAGAATTACTCTAGGAGTTTGTGTGATATATATATATATATATA
>Ga0209589_1012669_pt1 | contig 11358 bp, 8 predicted proteins | sample CowpeawhiteBW_FD_187525 | JGI IMG/M metagenome (GOLD analysis project Ga0209589, IMG submission 187525) | Root nodule microbial communities of legume samples collected from California USA - Cow pea white BW (SPAdes) (version 2) | ecosystem: Host-associated > Plants > Roots > Nodule | place: USA...
AGTAAGGATGAAAAAAAAAAAACATGCGTATATAAACATAAACTCGTCAATAAAACAATATTATTAAAAAAATTTACCGTTAGAAATAATTATGTTAATAAACTTGAATTTGAATTATTGATGGAAAATATTTGTTGATAAATATGCGTATATAAACAAATTTTAGTGAAGAAAAAACAAAACCTCAGTGCAAAATCTAAGGTTTTTCTGACTCTTCCACTCATTCCAACTCACCAATTCATATTTGTGCATAACGGCTATTGGCAACAGTATTCAGCCTTTTAATATATACCATCTTCTTTTCATTGAAAGTTGTAATCCTTTTGTTTTATTGCTGTGTTTGTTTCAATATGTATTTTTTATTTATGCACAATAACACGGCATGTTTAGGTTTCTGATGAATTTTGTTTTTGTTGAAAACAGTTTTTCTTTGCTTCTTCTATGAACCAATGAGTTGAATTACAACAGGTTTAGGTTTTCAATAAATCTTGTTTTGGTTGAAAACAGCTTTTTTTGCCTCACCAATGATCTCAATTGGACCATAGGAAGCAATTAACTCTGCTTTGTTCATATATAAGGTGAATTCAATGTGCAGACTTATAAGTTGGTTCATAATGAATGTTATTTTTATTGAAAATAGTTTTTCTTTGCCTCTTTTCTGAACCAATGAGCTCAACTGGGATCATAGGAAGCAATTTACTGTTTTCATATCATAAAAACTTCGCAATTTCTCTGCAACCAATCAACTCAACTAGGACCATTGGCTCAAAGCAATTACAGATTCATGACATGTAATGTTAGTAAATATGTAGCATTAATGCAGAGTTTTTCAATCTGAATTTTGTTTGTTTTTTTTTATGCACACAAGATATCGAAGATTCTGAAATTATTAAAGATATTATGTTTTCTTAAAGTATATAATTTCTAATTAGTAATATATAAAAGTTATTTCTAAAAGTTATTTATAATGTATACTTCAATACTTCTATTCACTGGCACAGTTTGTATGACAAAACAAATATTGTTATATATAAAATTTGGAACTTTTTCCATGTTTTATCTTTAAAAAACGTTTTGGAGGATTAAAAGGAGAAGATATTTAAATTGTTTTTAATTTTGATAGTATAATCATGTAAAACTATTGGCTATACTGAAACATTAAATCTAACTTTTTTATTTATTTAAATATGAAAAATTATTAATTTTTACATATATTATTAGACATTCAGTTTAAGACGGTTTTTATCGACTTTCAATGTAAATAGGTTTGTCTCCACCTTCAGTCATACTAGTCAGGGTTGACCTACACCTTGAGACGACCCATCTTGACTTTCGACCCAAGCCGAGTCATCTCGAACTTCATCACGAGTCGTCCAAGTCGACCTTCAGCCTAAGGTGGGCTGACCAGTCATGACCTTCGGCTCAGACTGGGCCGTCTCAACCTTCAACTTGCGTTGGCTCGTTTCAACCTTCAGCTTGGATCGATCCGTCTCAACCATATACCCGACTCGGCCTTTCTCGATCTTCAGTGGCCTGATCTTAGCCATCTCAACCTTCGACTAAGGGTGTGGCCAAATCTTGGTTGGAATTGATTCAAGTAAATTTTAGTGGGAGCCGATTGTCGTTGTTGAGGCGACTGAATTTGGCCTTTGGCGATTAGGCTAAATTAGACATTATTTCAACTTCGCTGAATTTCAGGTAGGGTCGACTCAGTTGAATGTCGGTCTTTGCCTACTTGGCTAAATTTGGTCAAATTTTGGTAAGGATCGACTCAATCAAATTTTGTGCGGATGAATTTTGTCGACTCATGATCAATTGAATTTCAGTCCAGGCCAACTTGATCGAATTAGAGCCCGTGCCAACCTTGGGCCCGAGTCGATCCATCTGGACCTTTGCACTGGGTCGACCCATCTCGACCAACGACTTGTCTGATTCTTCCCGACCCTTGGCTCGTGCCGCTTGGTCTCGACCTTCGATTGAGGCCAACTCGTCCCAACCTTCATTTTGGGGTACCACGTCTCGACCTTCGACTCGGACCAACCCGTCTAAATCTTCAGCCTTTCTTGACCATCGACATCGGTCTCGACCTTCAGTCCTAGCAAGGTCGTCCCGACCTTCGCCTGATTCGACCCTTTTCAGCCTTTGGCCCTATTTGACGTGTCTCAATATTTGGCTTGTCCTTATTTTTGGTCCACGTCAACCGATCTCGACCCTCAATTTAATAGAGCCCTTATCAATTTTCTGTTCAAAACAGACACTCTCAACTTTCGACTTGAAATGGCTCGACTCGATACATAACCCAAACTGAAAGTATTATGTTTAAAAGTTAGTTAAAGTATTGTAGAAGGACTAACCCCATCTTAACTCTAACTCTAACCAACTTGAGAGGAGACTTTGGGGTTGGGGCTTTTTCTTGGCCCCATCAATTCAGGCTCCATAAAAGAAACTTATTCAAAGATGGACTAGGACTGGCCATGTGTCATGGATCAAGCGACCATGTGTCATGGATCAAGCTCACAACTCTAAAAAATAGTTAAATACCTTTACATAAATAATAATGATAATTATTGAATTTCTATTAATATTTAAATATTGTTGCCAATTATTTTTGAGCGAAATTAGTTAGCTTGTATTTATTAAAAGAAAACATTACATATTTCAATGATATAACTCAAACTTGAATAATAGAGATGTGAAAATGAGATTCATTCTGTGAGCCAATTCAACTTATCACGAGTTTGAATTAGGTAGGATTGAATATAAATATATATATATATATATATATATATATATATATATATATATATATATATATATATATATATATATATATTGTTTTTTAAATGTGGGTCAATTGGAACTCGACTCACTTAACCCGTTAGTTAAATGACTTCGAACTGAGTTAAAGATAAGTTGACTCATAATCCATCAACAATTATTTTATATCCTTTAAGTCAATCCCTTGTATAAGTGTAAATTTATATTAAAAAATTAATCATCCTTTAAGTTAATGTAATTTTATAAAATATTTATAGGTAAAAATAATGAAATTTTATTTTCAATTTTATAAATAAATTACATTTCAGTCAATTATTTTAAAATTAAAGTTAAATTATTTCTTTGGCCTATTGAATACCTCGGTTTATTGGAGATCTTCTCTATATTGGCTCTACGACGATACAACTCTACACCTCTGCTCATCCTTCCTCAAGCATTGGTTATTCGGCAACATAACTCTACACCTGTGCTCATCCTTCCTCAAGTGTCGACTTGATGATGATGCCACTTCATATCTCTATTCTTTGTTGATCATCACCCTATCATCGATAATATAACGACCCTATCATCGATAATATATCGACGCACTGTTTTTGGACGAATACAATATATATATATATATATATATATATATATATATATATATATATATATATATATATATATTGTTTAACATTAATTACATCCACCACTAATTTCTCAACTCAAATAACAGTTAATAGATGAGTTAATAGATATGATGGTTGTGTTTCTCAACTTAATAATAATAATAATATTATTATTATTATTAGGTTAAAATACTCCGTTGGTCCTCGTTTTGGTTCAGAAATCCCAAATTGGTCCTCGTATTTTAATTGGTCTCAATTTCGTCCTCGTTTTTGTAATTGAGTATTAAATTAGGGCAATCAGTAACAATGTTAAATTTTTTAACGTTAACTTGGTTTTGATTTTCTGACGTGGCGTTATGTATTATTTTTCAGATTGGCAGAGTGACTGTGTGGACTAAATTAGAAATAATAAAGTTTGAAAAACCCTAAATGATGTAATTAGGGAATTAGGGATTGGATTGGGAAAATCAGTGTGAGGCCTGGATTGCGAACCCCGTGTGCATGGACAAAAGTGAAGTAGATCGTTGTCGGAGGTGGGAGCGAGTGCAATCGGAGGTCAAAGCGACATTCGTGTGAGGCATTCAATAATGTGATAGTGAAAACTCGAACAAAGCCAATCATAAGTATGCTGGAGGACATTCGTGTTTATATCATGAAGAGATGGGCGACAAACAGATCTAAGATGAAATCCTTTAAAGGTGCAGTCTGTCCCAGAATTGTTGACATGCTTAAGAAGGAATCAAGCTTAACAAGACACTGGATACCAAGGTATGTCATTAATATATATATATATATATATATATATATATATATATATATATTTATGTGAGCAACATAATCAGATTTGGTGTTTACATTTCTGTTATATTACACGCAGATGGTCAGCTGAGAAGTTGTTTGAAGTGAGGCATGCTTCAAATCTAGGGGAACAATTTGTGGTGAATATTGACAAGATGGAGTGCTCATGCAGGAAATGGAGCATAAGTGGACTTCCTTGTTGCCACGCACTTTCTGCCATGAAATTTTTGAATCTGCAAGGAGAGGATTTTATAGGCCATTGGTTTAGGAAGTCAACCTATGAGGAGACGTATAATTCAGTAATTTTCCCAATTAATGGTCAAGAGGTGTGGGAGGTTACTGCATATCCTGATGTCCTGCCACCAACCAAACGTATTATGCCTGGAAGACCTAAAAAGAAAAGAAGATTGGAACCTTGGGAGCTGAGAAAGGATGACAACACATTACGAAAAAGAGGAATTCGCAAAAGGTGTGCTGTGTCTTGGAAATTGGTCACAATAAAACTGTTTGTCCTAAAAATCATGTGCCACCACCAAGTCAATCAACTGTGTCAGCAACAACACAACAAACTGGCCCATCACAGCAACAGCAACCATCACAGCAAACTGGCCCATCACAACAACCATCACAACAAACTGGCCCATCACAGCAACCATCACTGCAAACTGGCCCATCACAGCAAACTGGACCATCACAACAACCTCACCCAACACAGCAATCAGGCACAGGAAGAGCAATAGGCCCAACACAGCAATCTGGCCCAGCAGCAGCTCAATCAGCACCATCATAACACACAGCTCCAACAGCACCATCAGCCCATTCAACGCAAACTGGTTCTGCAGCCAATCAGTCCCAACCATGCCAAGGTCAATCTCAACGTACATCAAGCAACCAATTTGTCCAACCAATGAGGAACAAACTCCAGGCTAGAAGGGGACGTATTTGGAAGCCCTGATGATTTGTATTAAACACGTTCGTTGTGCTTTGTAGTTGCTGTGGATACTTTTGTTAATTTAAGACTCCTACTTATGTAGTCTTTTTGGGTATTTGATAGGAATAGACATTGTCTTTTTGGGGCAGTCCACTTTAATGTATTTTGAACGACTCATGCTCATGCTTTGGCCGTAATCAACTTTGATAGTGTTTATGGATATAAATTACCATATCTTATAATTGTTGTGATGCAGTGGATATGTCCATATTTATGTTTTATATCAGATTTGGTGTGATTTCCTTGTCAATTAAGTTCACCACAGTATATTCCAATATTTGGATTTCATATATTGTGAATGATTACATCATCAGGTTTAATAAATTCCAAACACAATGCTCAAACTTTCACATTCATTTCGAATTATTACATCAACAGGTTTACTTCATTGTGAAAAGGAAGATGTTTAACACATACAACAAACAAACCATTACAAACAACACTTTGACCCATTTTTCCAAACTCATAATACATTTCTCGATATTCAGTAATTTTCTTTCTCCATCCCTTTCTACCATCTTCGTCGTAGTGTCATCACTATCATCATCATTCTTCATACTAGGACCACATTTTTGTTCAATTACATTTTCACTGCACCATGAAAAAAAGTTGCAGCCAACAACTTCTTCACTTCCACCTTATCAAACGAAACAAAAAACCCCAATTGCAAAATTAGGTTTTCCAAAACCAAAATACAAAAACAACATCCACCAAAAAAACACAACTAAATTCATTTCCATATCTCATACCTTGAACTTTGGGCATCCCCAAAATTTTCTTCCCCTGTTCTTAGCAGTTCTACCAGTTCTCATGATTGCCTTCTCACCGCAATAGCAAAGAGGTGCGAAATCGAACCTCCTCCCCACACCCCCATGAGAAGAAACGGTAGAATTTTTCATTCCTCAACCATTGCAAGTGCAGGACGAGCAAGAATGAGAGGGAGACATTACCGGTGCAGGACGAGCAAAACGGAGGAGACCACAAACCTTCCACACCCTCTTTCAAATTCAAACACTTACCCTCTCCCAATATTACCTTCTTAAAAGAGAAGACAACAATGGCTGTTTACGGTGCCAACCACAACTCATTGACACGTAAGAATGAACATTACAGCCACATCATCACATATAAACGCCGTTTGCCAACAGTTAACGATTGTCCTGATTTAATACTCAATTACAAACACGAGGACGAAATTGAGACCAATTAAAATATGAGGACTAATTTGAGATTTCTAAACCAAAACGAGGACCAACGGAGTATTTTAACCTTATTATTATTATTATTATTAATGAAAGGTCTATCAACTGAATCTAATATTTAACTTTTTTTAACTTGTGATAATAATTTAGAATGAGAAACATTTGAGATTGTAAAAGAAATTTACAAAAAAGTGTTTTCAATTTCTTTATAAATAATATTATTTTGGTATTAAGAAGAAATTTTTGTATTAGTATAAATTTTTGAAATAAATATAAATATGTTTGTTTCACTTCTTAACGATAAATTACAATATAATACTTTAATCTTATTTTATTTCAATGATAAAATTAATTTTGTAATTTCATTTAATACTGAAATACAAATAATCAAAACATGTTATAATTAATAGATAAAAGTAGATAACTCTATATATGATATACTAGTAAAATTATCCAAAAGGAAAATAACTATATTAACATAATATCTATACTGAAACTACAAAGCGAATTATCCCAAAATTAAACATGACAAAACGAAGTGTTATTCCATGAGCTCAAACTCAAGTCCTCATCTTCTAAAGGTGCATCAATTTCTCCATCATGCTTTGTTCACACTACGAAGGTGATCATTGCAAACGATGAGAGACTAAAAATGTTTCTTGTAACAAAATATTATGTGGCAATATTTATGAAGAGTGACAGTATAAGTTTTATTAAAATTTTAAAGACTCAATAGAGCACAAAAATCTATTAGAGACTCAATTGAAAGTTTCTAAATTCATCAAAGACTCAAAACATAATTATTCCTAAAATAAATATTGTTAAAAGAAATTTTTATCTAACAATAAATTAAATTGATTTATCCAAACATGAAATTGAAATGTAAGGTATTTAAATGTTTTTATCCAAACAAATTATTTAGAAAATGAAGGGAATTTAATTGCAAGCAATACTTTGTTCTATCTCCTTTAATATATCCTTATTTCAATTGAGTGATGCATGCACTATTATCTTCATGTATGGTTGTTGATTTCATTTTTCCCAAGGATAAGCCAGAAGTTTGTTGCATATGTTGAATTATAGACATTAAACAAACACATTCATGACTTACCTTATGTAATGCTAAAATTCTACATGATTTGATGATGTTGATGTTATGGTTTATTTTATAGACCATCATGAAATTATTGTGCTACCACATGTGAACAAATATCTTGTTTGTGATCAACCATTGTGATATTGTGAGAATATGATAAATAACATGTATATGCATGGCCTATTATTAGGTCTGATTCTGAATCATTTGGATACAATAAGCTCATATTCATAGTACCTTTAAGGTAACATATGTTTTACTCCAATCCATTTTCTTCTTGAAGTTGAAGAACTATATATTGCTTAACAAATTTGCAACAAATGCAATATCAGGTCAAGTATAATTAGCAAGGTACATTAGTGTTCCTATGACACTAAGATATGGTACTTATGAACCAAGAGGATCTTCACAATTTTCTTGAGGTCTAAGAAGAGTCTTTATTAACATCTAACGACCTCACAACTATTGGAGTGCATAATGAATGTGATTTGTCCATTTAGAACCTCTTAACCACCTTGATTATATAAGCCTATTGATGTATAAAAACACCTTTATTTAAATACTCAATTTCTAATCTTAAACAAAACTTTGTCCTTCAAAGATCCTTCATCTCAAATTTTTTATTTAACCAATCAAATGCCTTTGTGAGGTTTGTAAGGCCCATTTATTTTTTTGCCTTAAAATTTAAGGGCCTACCTTAATCTGTTGGGCCTAAGGCTGGCCCAAAGGGTGCCAAAACCCCTAAACCAGCCCTAACACTCTCATTCTACCACTTTTCAAAAAACTCTCCTCCTCCCCCTTTTTAAAACTGCAGCAACAAGCTCTAGTAGGGTTTGGCCTCTACTCCTTATCAAGCTAGCTCAACTCCATTTCCATCTCACCTCGCTAAACTGTTCTAGGAGTTGTGGTGCCTTTTCTACTCGTACCAAAACCCCTCACAATAGCTTTTAATAAGGTAAGGGAAGTTAGGATTTTCGTTTTTCTTTCATATCTGCTTGTTTTAGCTTTGTTTCGTGTTTTTGGGTGCTGTTGTGATTGCCTTGAATATTGATAAATGTCGATTGTGTTTTGAATGCTTGGTTGTTGCATGCGTGAACAGTGGTGAGAACTGGTATTCTCGCCCAAGTGAGCGTTTCTCGCCTATGCGAGATTTGCAGAAACTTGCCCAAGTTTTCTGTTCGAGCTATTGCTCAGGCGACGAGTCTTCGTAATGAGCAAGGAGTAATCTCGGTCAGGCGAGGAGGTCTCCCCTAAGCGAGAAATCGCAGAAGCCACTATTCCTCTGTTCGAGGTCTCGCCTAAGCGAGAAGGGCTTGCGTGAACAAAAGAACCTTTCTCTTAACCGAACTGTAATATCTTTGAACCAAACTGTACTATTTTGAACCAAACTACACTAATTTTGAACTGAATTGCACTACTTTTGAACCTAATTGGATTATTTTTGAACCAAACTACAGTATTTTTGAACTGAATTGCAGTATTATTGAACCGAACTGCAATATTATTGAACCGAATTGGTTGTGAACTTTTTTTGAATTGCTTAACTAACTTATTCTACTAAACATTGCATTTCAATTAAAAAACTAGGAAAGGTAGTATTTACCCACTTCATTCATAATATAGGTTTCTCATAAACTAAAAAAAAGTACATACTGCAATATTATTGAACCGAACTGGTTGTGAACTTTTTTTGAATTGCTTAACTAACTTATTCTACTAAACATTGCATTTCAATTCAAAAACTAGAAAAGGTAGTATTTACCCACTTCATTCATAATATAGGTTTCTCATAAACTAAAAAAAAGTACATAAAACTAAGTAAATAGGAAAATTTTGTCCCTACTCAAGAATACATCTTTAAATGCATAAAACAAAGAAAACATAAAAGTTAATACATCTTCAAATATATGTTGCATTATAGAATACAACTTATCAACACATCTTCAATCATCCAAATTAATATCACTTGAAGGTTCCATTTTATCCGAAGAGATTATCTTCAATCAACACATCATTTATACTACTACTACTTTTCTTATTTTAGTTTTTGAATAAATCAATACAAGTTGTTGATTAAAAATATGACTTTGGTTTTCACATTTCGTTTTGAAGAAAATAAAAGAAAAACTCCATAAAATAACAAACTAATATTAATATTTTTTATACGAGTAATGTTAAATTTTTTGCTATTTTTTATGTTTGGATTTTCTAAAATTATTAATAGCATTGTTTACCCATAATATCATGCGTACCTGCCTATCATCATGACTTGATAAATCATTTATGAGAGAAATATTTATAAAAAAAAATGAAAAGATATTAGGAATGAAATAAGGTTTTTGTAAAAATATTAAAATAAAAATTTCACGGTAAAAAAATGAATTATGTATATAATCATGAGGAAAATACATAAAAAAAAAATGAAGAAAAATTAAGCAAGATGGGCAACAAATGATCCTACTTTATTGTGCTGAGGTTGTAGCCAACCTAAATGAGAAAGATGAGCAACAGTTAGAATGAGGTAGATGGTTCAAAATAAACAAAGTATAAGAATAGGTAATGAAACACGAATAGAAACCGAGAAGGTTGATGAAATTGAAAACTTGATGGTAACCTTTGTCCAACCGTGTATGGGTTGGAGAGAAAAAGAAAAACCGGGGTGATGGGATTTTTTTATAAAGTTCTTCGTTAAATTTAAGATTTGATTATAATTTTAATATTATTTTTTAATTATATACTTATTTTAATTAAAAGAATTTTAATTGACTGTATGCATCAAATAGGGTTAGAAAATACAAAAAAAAAAAATAGTAAAAGAAGAATTTAAAAAGAATAAAATAAAGTATAGGAACGAACATCGGTAATCAAAACAAAGATAAAAGTTATACTGCAGGTCACTCACGCGCGTAATGTCAGAGTACATCTCAAATGTCCTATTATATTTATTTAAATTTTATTGTTGATAAAAAATAAAAAAAAACGCGTATAGACACATGTGATCCAACAAACAGAGGAGAGAAAGAGTTAGGTTACAGCCTTTAAAAATCCTAACTTTACCTTTCGTTTTTATGCTGTGAAGGACCTGTAAGGAAAACTGCAATGGTTCACTTCATCTTAGCTTATATTCAGAATGTTACTGCAACTTCTCTTCACTGGAATGAAATTCTATCACGCATCCTGTTGGTTCAACCAACTTTTCAGTAGTATTCTTCTTTTTCAACTTCTTTCTGTTCTTTACATTTTATAAACACTCTTAACAGTTTCTTCAACTAGTCTGCATGTTTTACTTGGTCACATTATGCATCATTTTTGTTTTCTTGTCTTGTACCAGCTCATGACATATTTATCTTGTTTTCAAAATTGTTTATCATGCTGGATACGTGTGGCCTAGTACACAAAAAAACAACACATTTTGGTGATTTTTGTATGTTTCAACTAAAGTTGCAAAGCAATGGAATTTTTGACACACTTTCAATGCAAGGAAAAACTTAATTTTTTCTAAAAACATGACTAATATTGTTTTTGTAGATGTCAAATGTTCTAAATGTGGGTCCAAACATGCTGTAAATTTAGAAGGAATTAAGCTTTGATGGTCCGATTAGATATCCATAGAAGAAAAATGAAAGAATCAGAGAGTATAACTGTAACATCCCAATTTCAGCAGCTTAAAACTAATAAAAATAAGGAGTTTCATCATAGTTCCAAAACAGATAATCCAGTGTACCCAATATATTAAGACAGTCTTACAAAAGGTATGATTATAAAAATATATCACTTATACACTTAAACTAAACTAATAAACTCTGTACTACTGACCACTGCTAAAGCTCCCACTGGAAACCTCCTCTTCAACACTAACACGATGGCTCTTCATCCTCCAGAAGT
>Ga0209589_1012670_pt1 | contig 11357 bp, 10 predicted proteins | sample CowpeawhiteBW_FD_187525 | JGI IMG/M metagenome (GOLD analysis project Ga0209589, IMG submission 187525) | Root nodule microbial communities of legume samples collected from California USA - Cow pea white BW (SPAdes) (version 2) | ecosystem: Host-associated > Plants > Roots > Nodule | place: USA...
CGAATTAAACACGAGTTAAGGGTGTTCGACCCAGGCCGCTTACTTGTGGTAAGGGTGGGGAACTTAAGCGAATTAAACACGAGTTAAGGGTGTTCGACCCAGGCCACTTACTTGTGGTAAGGGTGGGGAACTTAAACGAATATGAGAGTAAAAACATAGGAAAGTTGTATAGTTGAGAACCCTTCATTTTATTTATTGAATATGGGGTGCCTCCTTAAAACCTCCCTGGCCAAAACCCTCCTTAGGGAAAAAAGACCAAGTGAGGAAAAAGAGTACACCCAAGGTTACAAGTATTCGACTTAATGCAGTATACATTTAACTGAAATAGAATTTGAGGTGGGACACGTTCCAAGTGTTGGGTATCTCTTCCCTAGATAAATGTTCAAGGCGATAAGCTCCTCCTCCTGCGTCTTCACGTATGCGGTATGGGCCGTCCCAGTTGGCGGAGAATTTGCCATCCTTCTTTCTTGCAATGCTGGCCATTCTCCATACTAAGTCCCTGATTGCGAATGATCGTGGACATAGGTTTGCGTTATTCTTTCTGGCAACTCTTCATTTGGCAGCTAAATTGCATATCTAGGCTTTTTCTCTGAGTTCGGGTAGGAGGTCGAGATTAGTGGCCATTTTTGGAGGTTGAGGGTTGGGTCGTATAGTTCTCGATGCAGGGATGGTTCGCCAATTTCAACCGGTATCATGGCGTCTGCACTGTAAACTAGGCTGAATGGGGATTCATTTATTGATGATTGAGGGGTGCACCTGTAAGCCCATAGCACTTCTACAAACTCTTCGGGCCATCGGCCTTTGGCGCTATCTAATCTCTTGCACAGTTCCACTAGGATAACCTTGTTGGCCGCCTTTACTTGTTTCATTAGTTTGTGGGTGTTCTACAGAACTTGTGATGTGTTTGATGCCCAGGCCAGTGTAGAACTTAGCTAGCTCCTTATCTATAAATTGTCGGCCATTGTCTGTGATGACAGTATGTGGAACACCATATCTGCATATAATATCTTTCCAAACAAACTGCTGAACTTATTGGGCCGTGATGGTGGTTAGTGGCTTGGCTTCTATCCATTTGGTGAAGTAGTCGATGGCTACAATTAGGAATTTCACTTGCCCTTTGCCGGGTGAGAAGGGGCCAAGGATATCCATTCCCCATTTAGCGAATGGCCATGGGGATAGTATGTGATGGAGTTGTTCTTGCTTCTGGTGGATGAGGTTGCCAGGTTTTTGGCATGGTTTGCACTTTCTAACATAGTCCTGGTAGTCTGCTTCTATAGTCGGCCAGAAGTACCCGGCTCTAAGGACTCTTGTAGCCATGGTACGTGCGCTGGAATGGTAGCCACAAATGCCTTCGTGTAGCTCTTTAATAATATACTACGCTTGCTTTACCGTGACACATTTGAGGAGAGGTTGGTCGTATCCGCGTTTGTAAAGGTCATCGCCTATCATGGTATACCTGGCGGCCTTAGCCAGCCAAGTTTTGTCCGCATCTTGTGGGGAGTTGCCGATTTTTAGGTATTGGTTATAGGGGGTGGTCCAGTTATGGCTTTGGGGAGGGGTGGTGCTGTCAGTTGGGGTGTAGGTTAGGTTTTGGCAGGTATGTGTGATAGAGGGTGTACATAATGTTTGTTGTAGTAGAGATCGGTGGCGGCTTTTTAATTTGGTGCTGGCTAATTTGGAGAGGATGTCGGCTCTGATGTTGTCGGTTCTTGGGATATGTACAGTACGGACTCGTTCGAAGGCGGATTGTATGACTGCACGGACTAGGTGGTAATACTGTAGAAGGATGGGGTCTTTAATATGGAATTCGTCGTTTAGGTTCCCTACAGTAAGTTTGGAGTCGGTCTTACATGTTAACGTCTTGACACCAACTTCGCGAGCAAGGGAAAGGCCGGCGAGGATAGCTTCGTATTCGGCCTGGTCGTTTGATGTTTTGAAGGCAAAGTGAAGGGATTTTTCGATGAGGATGTCGTTGGGTCCTTCTAACTCGATGCCAGCACCGGCACCTTTTGGATTTGAGGAACCATCTACATGAAGCGTCCACTGGTGCTCTATGGGTGTGTGCTGGAGGTCATTGACAAAATCTAAGAGACATTGGGCTTTAATGGGGCCATGGAGTTCGTAGTGAATGTTGAATTCCGATAGCTCGACGACCCAGGATGACATCCGTCCGGCTAGATCTGGTTTTTGCAATATTTTTTGGATTGGGTAGTTGGTTTTGATGGTGATGCTGTGGTTTTGGAAGTATGGACGTAGGCGGCGGGCCGCGTGGACTAAGGATAGGGCCAACTTCTCCACCATTTGATATTTGGTTTCAGGATCTTGCAGCGTTCTGCTAATGAAGTAGACAGGATGTTGTGTGCCTTCTATTTCTTGGACGAGCGCGACGCTGAGGGTGTGGTTGATGGCTGTGATGTATACGAGGAGGGGTTGGCGAGTGTCCGGCTTGTGGAGTATAGGTGGTGAGGTTAGGGTTGTTTTCAGTTTTTGGAAGATTTGTTCACAATCGTCAGTCCACGTGAACCGAGTGGATTTCTTTAGGAGTTGGACTATGGGTTGGGTTTGTTCGGCCAGTTTGGGTAGGAAGCGGGAAATGGCTGTGAGGCGGCCTATGAGGCGTTGGACCTCTTTGATGGTAGTGGGACTGTGCATCTCGATAATGGCCTTGCATTTTTTTGGGATTGGCTTCTATGCCGCGTTGGGTCAACATAAACCCAAGAAATTTACCACGGCCGACGCCGAATACACACTTGTCAAGGTTGAGGCGAAGGTTGTATTGGCGTAGCGCGGAGAATACTGCCGAGAGGTCCTCGGCATGTTGGTGGTGGCTTGGAGACTTGACAACCATGTCGTCAACATATACTTCGATACATTGTCCCATTAGATGACTGAAAACCTTGTCCATTAGCCGTTGGTAGGTTGCTCCAGCGTTCTTAAGACCAAAAGGCATAACTCTATAGAAGTAGTTGGCATCGTCCGTGATGAAGGCGGTCTTGTTCATGTCAGATACGGCCATGGGGATTTGGTTGTACCCAGAATATGCATCCAAAAAGCTAAGCACTTTATTCCCTGTCGCGCCGTCAACAAGTCGATCGATATTGGGTAAAGGGTAGGCATCGCGAGGGCAGGCTTTGTTTAGATCCGTGTAGTCTACACACATCCGCCATTTGCCATTGGCCTTCTTCACTAAGACTACGTTAGAAAGCCAAGTGGTGTACTGAGCTTCTTCTATGAATCTTGCATTCAGTAACTTGTCGGCCTCAACCTTAGTCACTAGTCGGCGTTCTTTGCCAAGTTTGTGTTTCTTCTGGGATACGTAGCGGGCTTCTTTGTAGATGGATAGTTTGTGGGATGCTACTAGAGGGTCCACCAAAGGTAGGTCAGCGACTAACCAGGCGAAAAGGTCTGTGTTGTTGATGAGGATGGGTGTGATGATGGCACGCTCGTCAGAGTTCAAACCGATGCCTAAGTTGATGAAGTGGTCGTTGGGAAGGTTTAAAGGGGAGGTCTCCTCAACTGGTTCAAGACGAACATCCGACCTACTCTGGGGTCTAGATCTTCGCCTCATAGGGTGATGCCGGAGTCAGGTGGTCGCTCAATGTGGTTAGTTTGTTGAATTGGGAGTTGTGGGCGCAGGCTGGCCATGTAGCATTCGTGTGCCAAGTGCTGGTCGCAGTGGACGGTGAGGATGTCACCGGAAGGGGAAGGGAACTTCATGGCCAAGTGGAGGGTGGAGACAACAGCGCCAAGGGTGTTGAAGGAAGGACGGCCCAGGAGGACATTGTAGGATGTTGGCGCGTCGACGATAAGGAAGCGGATTGGAATGGTTTTGGTTTGGGTTCCCTCACGAAACACGGTATGAAGGTCGATGTAGCCATGGATGGATACCTGCTCGCCAGAAAAGCCATAGATTGGTTCGTCATATGAGACCATAGTAGTGTTTGGGAGTTGGAGTTTTTGGTAGGTGGCCCAGTAGAGGATGTCAACGGAGCTGCCCTGGTCAACAAGGACTTTCTTAATGGCGTAGTTTTTTATTTCAACAGTGATGACCATGGGGTCATCTTGTTGATGGTCGAGGCCATGAAAGTCGTCATTTGTGAAGATGATGGGAGGCATACGACATCTGTGGTGGGAATGGGTGATATGATTGATGGATTGGATATGGCGGAGGTGTTTCTTTCTGGCAGAAGAGGTGGATCATCCACTAGCGGAGGTGTTGATGGTGCCACGTAGGGGAGGGTCGGCGGGGGTGATGTCGGTGCGGGCCGGTTTGATTTCCTGGTTAAGGGGTTAGGCTAGGCGTCTATCGTGATGGGAGTCGTGTGGAGGGCGTCTGTGGTCGGATCGAGGGGGTGGCGGGATCGAGAGGAATGATCATCTTGACAGATGAAGCGGCGAAAATGACCAGCACGGATTAGTTCTTCTATCTTATCCTGGAGTGCTTTGCAGTCTTCTGTAGTGTGACCATAGTTGCGGTGGTAGCGGCAATACTTGGTCATATCAACATTAGGAGGTGTGGTTGTCTTGCATGGTGGAGGGATGAGGTCAACTTGTAGGGCTTCATTGAGGATGCGGGAGCAGGTTACGGTACGAGGGGCATATCTTGTGTGGGCGGGTATCAAGGCGGGGAGGTTGCGAGGTAGGGTTGGCGGTGGTGGCTGCATAGTCGTTGCAGAATTTTGTATGGAGGGTCTGCATCTCCTCCATGCGGACATAGTCGGCCACGCGCAATTTTAGTTCGTGTATAGAGGAAGGTGGGTGGAGGTAGATGTTGTTGGCAAAGGGGTCAAGTTGTAGGGTAAGTGCCATGCACTGGAGGATCATCTCTTGGTTGAGGTGTGGGGTGCGAAGAGTTGCCTTACTGAAGCGATCTATGAACGCTCTGAATGGTTCACCTTGTTCCTGTCTAATGCCCAGGAGTGAGATTGTGGTAGTTTGGTGTGGACGACTGCCAGCAAAATGGGTGGAGACATGTGTGAAAGAACGTCGAAGTTGTTGATGGAGTAAGGCGGAAGGCTTGTGAACCATTCCAGAGCAGGGCCCTTGAGGGTGGTGGGAAAGGCTTTGCAGAAGACTGCGTCTTGGGATGTGTACAGGGCGACATGGGTGATGTATACTTTGAGGGGTTCATCAGGGTCGGTTTTGTCGGTGTAGCGGTCCAGCGTGAAGGGTTCCCACTGGGCAGGAAGGGGGGTGTTGGCGATAAAGTTGGTGAAGGGGTGACGACGTCTGGGTTGGTGGGGAGGGAGCAGATGAGGTGGGATGGGATGGTTGATCATGGTAGGGAAGGTTATAAGGGGGGATGTGGGTTGTTGGAAGGTAATGTGGGTTGTAGGGTGGTACATGTGTAGTGTGTAAGGTGGTGGGTATGTTGTAAGGGATCTGGGTGGTGGGGAGGGTAGCACCAGGGGTTGGGGCTGTAGTATGCCCTGGTTGAGTGGATGGGAAGTGAGTGGGATGGGTGGAGGGAATGGGTGTTTGTTGGGTGGTGGTGAAGGTGTGAGCGGTGGGGTTGTATTCGCTTTCCTCTTCTGTGGGCTGGAAGGCCGGGGACCTTGCAGCCTCAGACGCCTCCTTGGCCTTTCCCTTCAAGGTGGGATCAGCTTCGATCTTTCGCCTAAGGCGAGAGTTCTCTTGCCGCAACGACTCCATCTCATCAGCGCTGTATTTCTTCAGATATGCCAGTTCTTGTTGCATCTTCACCTGGCCGTCCAGGATGGCGGCTAGGTCAGGGGTGATGCCAGCAGGTCCTGAGGGACCACCATCCTCCTGCTTGTTCACTCCAGCTCTGTTGCGGGTGGAAACCATCTTCGGAGAAAAACAGGTACTAAAGGTGTTCGTCTCGTGCCCCACGGTGGGCACCAATTGTTCCTACAGAGAACAAACAAGATAAGTTAGGCACAAGCGTCACCTTACCCATGTAGTTCGTTATCTCCTTAGTTGGCCTCTTCCCGGTTGGTATATGTCGGTTTGGACCCAGGAGGGGTGACCTACAGAAGGGACTCCGAAGCTCAAGTGAGTCAAAACTCTCAAAAGGTCAAATTAGTGATTAATGGAGTAATGAATGCGTACCTTTAATTATTGTGGTCCACATGTATTTATAGAGTATTAATCATGTTTGGTTATGCCATGGGTCCGGCCCTAGCTTGGGCTTTAGTTTGGGTTGTAAGTGGGCCTGGGCCCTAGCCCAGGCTCTTAAGAGGACCCACTGAACACTAGGGGGGACTTTAACTTTACTAAGTATATTGGAGTAGTCAGCCTAGGCCGACTACTTTCTTGGCGGTTTATGTTGGTTATGTGTTGCCTTGTGCAGGTTGTTTCTCTGGACGTTTAGGTTATCGGTTTAGTTTGGTAAGGCTTAGGCCAACTCGGCTTAGGCTGACTACTTGATTGCTTTGGCATATATGTATCGTTTTATCACTTATTTGGTCGAGTTTGGCCATGTATGGTACACCAGTCCCCCAGCCTTGGTCGATATGAGTTGTCGGTCAAGGGTGATATGTGTTGGTGTGTTAACGAGATCTACTGGGTGTGGTACATTAAAACCATGTCCAGAGACAAAGAATGTGATAGTCGATCCAAGTTCAAAGGTTCCACCACCTAAAATGTCCATTAGAAATTATATCAGTCAAAGACAAATTTAGGTCTCAAGCCATAATAACATCATTGTTCATTAAGATAACAAACTTACTGAGTTTTAAAGACATTGTTGTTTCATTTTCTTTCAGATATAGAATTAAAAGTATGCCATCCCATCACAACAATTTGTAGAACTTGTCTCTTTTTATTTCTTGTACGAAATACACTATAGTTGGACGAATTTCGCAAAGACAAAAGGTTTTTGTACTTTGTGAAGTCGCAATTAATTTTCAATTACATGTCTTTCACTAGAGGTGTCAATTTGGTCAAGTCCACAGGGCTTGGCCCTGGCCCATGTGTGCTAGGGCCAAAAAAGCCCACATTGAAAAAAAAAAACTCCAACAAAGAAGTTCACCGGGCCAAAAACCCTACAAAAGTCCTGTGCGTCAGGGCCAACCCTTGGGCTTTCATCTTTCACATGAAAAATATATTATTTTTTAAAATATATTACTATCTGTGGGACAGAAGACCCAACAAACTGGACAAACACGACGACCCGAATAGGTCGAACGACCCGGACCTGCCCGACGACCTCGACAAGAACGACGACTCGAACGGGCCCGATGATCCAAACAGACCCAAAGACCCGAACGAGCCCGACGATGCGGACAACTCGGACGACCCAGACGAGCCTGACAATCAGGCTAAACCCGACAACACGGACGAGCCCACCGACATGCACAGGCCCGACGACCCTGACAGGCTAGACGATCCAGACGTGCACGACAAATCGGACGGGCCTGACGACCCGGAAGAGCCCTATGACCCAAACGGGCCCGACAACCCGGACAGGCCCTACGATCCAAACAAGCCCGACGACCCGGACGGGCTCGACAACCCATGTAGACCTGACAACCCGGACGGGCCTAATGACCTAGACGGGCCCGACGACACAGACGGGCCCGACCACCCGGACGTGTCCAACAACCCGGACGAGCCCGACGACCTTGACGGGCCCTACGACCTAGACGAGCCCCACGATGCGAACGGGTCCGATGACCCAGATAGGCCCGACGACCAAAACGGGCCCAACGACCCTAACGAGCCCGGTGATCCAAACAGACCAAAGGACCCGTATGGACCCGACGACCCAAACAGGCCCAACGACCCAAATGGGCCCTACGACGTAGATGGGCCCAACGATCCGAACGGGCACGAGGGCTCGGACATGCCCAACGATCCGACAGGCTCAACAACCTAGACGGGCCCGATGATCCAGATAAGCCCGACGATCCGAACGGGCCCGACGATCAAGAGGGGCTTGACGAGTCGAACGGGCCTGATGATCCAAACAGGCCCAATGACTCGAATTGGATCATCCGTGTTGTCACACGGGTTGGGCCGCTAGGCCCATCCGGGTCGTTGGGCTCATTCGGGTCGTTGAGCCTGCCTAGATCATCGGGTCCATCCGGGTCGTTGGGCTTGTTTGGGTCGTCTGGCCCGTTTGTGTTATTTGGCTCGTACGGGTCATCGGGCCCATCCCAATCGTCAGGCACATCTAGGTCGTTGGGTCTGTCGGGATCATCGGGCACGTCCGGGTCGTTGGGCCTGTGTGGTTCGTTGGGCTCGTTTGGGTCATCAGGCATGTCCGGGTCTTCGGGCTCGTCTGTGTCGTCAAGCCCGTTCGGGTTCCGTTGGGCCCGTTTGGATCATCGGCCTGTCTAGATCGTTGGTCCCATTGGGACTGCCTAGGTCGTCAGGCCCCTCCTTGTCATAGGTCTCATCCTGGTCATCGTGCCCGTTCGGGTCATTAGGCCCGTTCGGGTCATTGGGCCTGTTTGGATCATTTGCCTCGTTCGGGTCATTGGGTTTGTTCGGGTCGTCGGACCCGTTCAGATCGTTGGGTCCGTTCGGGTTGTTGGGTCCGTCCAGGTCGTCGGATCCGTCTAGGTCCTAGGACCCGTCCGGGTTGTTGGTCCTGTCGCAACCGGAATCGCGACGGGACGACGAACCAAGAAACAAAACGGGTTTGAAAAGAGATTTGGAGTCGCCACCATAGTTATTCTGGAAAACTATGGAAAACCATAAAGATAAGACAAGTCTACGAAAAACCAGATTTTTGGATCCGGGAGTCGGTTACGTGTAGGGAAGGTGTTAGCACCCTACCCTGCCCGCCCGAGGGCGGTACCTTTAATTAAAAATGCAAAGTCGATGTGATTTTCAAAATGTTAATTTTCCCAAAAATAATAAAACAAAAAAAGCTAAAAAGAAACAAATATATTTTTTTTAATTTTTTGGGCCCGATAAGGATTGACCTTGGTCCTATGTATTCTCATTAAAAATGAGAAATCAGGGTTACGTAGTTCTTTAAAAGATATTTAAAAAATAATTGAGAAAATGATTTAATTTTTTAGAGGTGAACCTGACAAGGACTGGCCTTGCTCCTACGTATCTCACAGGGGAGAATCAAGGATCACGTAGTTCTTAAAAAGCTTGTTTGTTTGAGAATGTTGATGTTTTTTATATTTTGGAATTTTATATTTTTTTGTATTTTTGAATTACATGGAAATATGTGTCACACGACGCGAGCGGTCAGACAGACACTAAAAGAGAAAGAAAACTATTTTTGGTATTTTTAGAAAATAAGTGTCACACGGTGCAAGCGACCGGACAGACACAATGAAGTGAAAGAAAACATTTTTATTTTTTGATTTTTCTATTTTTTGCAATTTTTTATAATTTTCAAATATATTTGTCTTTTTATATTAATAAAATAAATAAAAGGATGAAAATATTTAAGAAGAAATAAAAGTGGAAAATAAAATATGGGGTACATGAGTCATTAGTGAGGGTGCACAAAGTAAACACAACAACAAGCTCAAAAACAATAGACAAAGATATGGGGTGCATGAATATCACATGTGGAAGGTGTATGAAGTAACAGGTGGGTGCGTGTAGTAAATAAAGGGGTGTGCTAAGCAAACACAAGATGGAGGTGCAGGAATTAAAAACGGGGGTACACGAAGGAGTTCCTAAAGCAAAGAGGGTGTGAAAAATAATTAATACAATCCAAATAGGGGGTGCAGAACGTAAATAGCATTCTAACCCAAAACGAAATAATGGTAGGTGCAAGGTGAAACTATGGGGGTGCTAGGCGAAAAAACAAAAAAGTCGTGGCAAGTGAAACCAATTGACCTAAACCCTAGCTGCTGAAAAAAAAAATCGAGGCAAGTCACCTCCCTCTCTTTGTTCCGATTGGATGTGGCTGTTTGGCACTGGAATTGCGGGTCTGTTCTTTGATTTTGCGCAGGTGAATGATAAAGATGAGAAAAAAGATTAATTGATGGTGGAAGAGTGCATGACGGTGATGGTGATTTTGGGAAGGATTGTTGTTTGTGTTGAGTGCGGCGGGAAGGTGGTGATAATTGGAGGAATTGGTATGCAGCACCTGAATGGAGAATGAGCTTTTTCGGTGTGTTGATGATGGTTAGGAAAATAGAATTTGGGTTGCTTTTTTTTTTATTGGTTGCAAGAAGAGAAGGATGAATTTGGGGTTAGACGACGGGTTGAGGGGCTTGTTTGTTGTGTGCAGGATTTAAATAACACACTTATGGTGACGAGAGATTGGAGGGAGGAAATAACGTTTTTCAAGCATAATGAACAAAATTCAACAGATAAGCAATATACTAACACAACACCAGTTCATGCCAATCTCAGTTATGTTTATGCTCAATTGTGCAAGTGTACCTGCCTATGACAGTTCCTTTGTTCTCAATGATGTTACTTTTTTCTGTCACCGATCCCTGTTGCAATCTATCCTCCTCTCCTCATCTGTTGTGTTTGTGTTGCTCGTTGTTAGATGGTTCACTTCCTCTCTTGTTGCCTTTGTTCCCCTTTTTTCGTGCTTTGTTGCTCTCTACCCCAGTGTTCTCCTTCTAGTGTGCTGAGAGTCCCAAATCTTCCCTTGCTCGAGCTGCTTGCCTCCTTGTTTTTCAAGTGTAATGAAACTCTCTTCTGGTCCCTCTAGAGAGCATCTCCCCCTTTTCATGTGCTAGGAAGTTCTTCCTTTCAAATGGCTCTCTCCTTTTTTTTCCATTGCTCTCTTTCTTTAATGAGAAGTCACTTCTTGCTGCCATCTAGCCATAGCTATAGCTGCATTGCTCTGCCTGTCATGGCTGCTGCTGCAGCCAATACCCAAATTTTCCTCTCTCATGTTAAGACCCAAAGGTGCACTAAAGGTCATGAGTTGACCATCATGAAGGAATGACCAGACAGTTCAACAATAAGTCAGCTTTCATCATTTTTTTTATTATTTTTTTTTCTTTTTATATATTTTTTAAGAGAATAAAATAAAATAAAATAAGAAAAGCAATCAAAAAAGATTAAAATTAAAAATAAAATCAGAAATAGAACCAAAATAATAAAAAAAACAAAGATAAAAAAACAATAAATAAAAAAAGATAAAAAAGATAAAATTAAATTAAAGTTAAAATAAGATGAGAGTGAAAGCAGGAATATACCAATGTTCACTTTTCTCTATCTTTCCCCCTCTTCTTAATTATTTTCAAAGTCAAAGAAATAATTTCTTACCCGGACGAAATTGGGTGTCGACAGGTCCCATCCGGGTTTTCAGGCCCGTCTGGTTTGTCGGTGATGAGTGCGTATTTTTGCCCTCATTTAATGTTTAATTATGGGTATTTAATTGAATTTGTGTGTTTAAAGATTGATTTAATTGGGATTTCCTATAATTGGGTTTATTGAGCTTGAGATACAAAAAC
>Ga0209589_1012671_pt1 | contig 11357 bp, 4 predicted proteins | sample CowpeawhiteBW_FD_187525 | JGI IMG/M metagenome (GOLD analysis project Ga0209589, IMG submission 187525) | Root nodule microbial communities of legume samples collected from California USA - Cow pea white BW (SPAdes) (version 2) | ecosystem: Host-associated > Plants > Roots > Nodule | place: USA...
TATATATATATATATAATCATAAAAATATCAGAAGTGGGAGTACAATCCAAAACACTGGCATGAGTTCATTAATTAATTTCTTGATGAATCATAAAGGATAAAATTCGAATATGTGGGAAGGAGTGAAGCAGAAGGGAAAGTTACAGAAAGAAAGGATCACAAAAGGAACCAACCAATGTTGTTGAGTGGAAGAGTGTGTGTGGCTACATATGTGAATTTGCTTCAAAGCTTACCAAACATGATTGCAACACTGAACTTGCATTTTACTCAAACCTCAAATCCAAAAACGGTTGAGGCTCTCAAATTGTATATCACTTCAACACAAGCCAAGAGTTCACACAATTTCAGAACAGAAGAGAAGAGAATTATATGAGAATGGCATGCATAGACAGAGCATCTCCAGCACTGAACCAAATACTGCTAAAACTTTACTGGTAAGAAGTGCTTATGCATGAAAGTCATTAAGTTTAGAAGCCATAAAATTTTCTAGGCCTTATCTTATGTTGTTCAAGTTTTTCCTAGTATATGCAGAACATGGTTTAGTTTGTGTGTATATGTGTCTGTTTTTGCTCTTTCCTTTTTCTTTGGTAAGGTTTTCTTGAGGGGAAAGTTACACAAGATAATATAGTTGCTTAAGTAAGTGGTAATCCACATTAAGAAAGCAGCAGTACTTTAAGTGCTTGTCAATGGCATGGCAGTGCTGAGAAGCCCTTGGAGATTGATCATCACTTGTATGAATTTGGGTCATTGGAGTACCATATTCAGGTAAAACTTTTATCTTGTTTCAAAACTAAATTTGTATTCTCTACTGAATTTTTTTGCATTGTTCTTTTGTTGTGCTGTTAAAATACATTATTAACCACTAATTTTGAACCAAAATAGTATATTTTTAATACTTAGCAAAGAACAACTAAAAAAACCAATAAAAAAACTGGACTCCTCAAAGCTTGCACAATGTAATCACACTTTTTGTTGCACAATAAGCCAACAATAACCCAGTTCCTTGAGTAGAATCAACAAATAGCATTTTCCTTTATTTCAAACAAAATGTTTGAAGTAAACCAGTGATGTAGTCAACTACCTCTCCTCACACAAAATGTGAAAAGCAACTTGGTACATGACAGCAAATTACATGAAAAGAGTTTGCTTGTGTGCAAATCTTTAAATTTGCTAAGGATCTTAGATTGAAGTTTAAACAAACTTTATAGGTAACATTGATTACTTGTGCTATGTTTGCAGTCTCAAGCCTCTGATCCACAACTAGCCTACTTGTCAATATCAATGCCACCTCTTTGCCATGGAATCCTGCCAAAGGAACTTTCTTCCAAGACCATTGAAATGGTTAAGGGTCTATGTCCTAATGTTGTGGAGATTATAGACCCTGCCAAAGAAGGATATCAGCTTACTCTGAAGCTTAACCTTAATCAGATTCCAAGAAACAAAGGTTTGTTTCCCTTAACCACCGACTTGCAACATGGTTGCCACATTCAACTTATTATAACAACTACAGCAGTGCTTACAAATATTTTATTCGTAATCAGTGTGAGCACTGAAAATAATGGTATTTCATGGTAGAAAAGTAGAAGAATTAATGGCTATCTAGTTTTCCTTCTATTTAAGAATAAAGTTGTGAATTGAAAGTTAATGTTCCTCACAATTTTTCACGAAAGACTAAAGAGGGGGAGAAAGGAAACTTCACAAAATATCATATACCAGCATATGCTATGCAAACTAGATACACAACTATTGTGACATTATGAATACTCAAGCAAAATATATTTATTAAATTCGAAAAAAAGAATTATAGTAGTCCAAGGAAATGTAATGAAAAAAATAAGTATAAAGATGTTATCAACATTTAAATTGCTCAGAAAATAAAATATCTGCATAAAAAAGAAACACAAATAAACATTTTTTAGGCAGCTTTTCAGTAAATGGACTCGGATAATCTAACTTCACATTTCAACCTGTGTGATGATGCCAAATTCTTGTTCCAGACTATGATAAGATCATTAGGGAAATATCATCAGTACATTCAGTAATTCTGAGTTCACAGCTGAAAGAAATATTATGGAACGTGAATTCTGATGATGCACTTCAGGGGATGTACAAACCCATCAAACTAGTCTACCATCCAAGAGAACCTTTCTTTCTCATAAGACAGGTAATTCTTCCATAACTTAATTTTTTAACCTGTCATGTCAAATGCAACAAAGAAAAACAAGAAAACAAAGTGTAAAAAGACCTTCCAAATAAAATGAACAAGATTACCATAATATATAAAAGATGTGAGGTGTTTCATGAGCACCATATCATGTACTTAGGAAGTTAAGAACCTGAATCAAAGGATTGTCAGAACCATGGATACAATAAACTGGGTGAGGTATGTCAACAATTCAAGAAGCTAAGAATAATCTAAAATAATATCATTACTAGTTCATTCTCACCAATTTACCGTTCAAATATCAATAATATAATAACACATGAAAACCTCTCTTCCTCCATATTTTTGTCAGCTTATAACAACTACCTTCCAATTAGTTGTTCTTCAGAAGAAACAGAAATTCAACAACCAAGTACCCAAAGACAACTCATTACCAACTTCATGGTCTGAAAAGATATTTGCATGCTAAAGATTTTCCAAATTCATAACCTGACACTTGCTACATGCAGCCACAAAGAATCATAGCAGTATTCCCAATTCGTTTCAAGGAAAAGTCAGATGTGACTATTGCCACAACTTTCTTTCAGGTTTGTAGCTGATAAAGTGAAACCAAGTAATTTATTTTCATCAACTCAATGTGCTCCGAACGCATTTATTTACTATTCAATCACAGGAGCTTGTGGATGTGGGAAGTTCAGATAAATGGGCCAAGGTACCACCCTGCAACTGGTCAGCCATTCCTCCACCAGAGTTAAGAGGAGAAGCTTTTGAAGATTTGAGTACCAATGGAGGGTTTTTCACTTTTGGTATAATGTCATCATCCAGTAATTATGACATGAGCTACTTTCTTACAAACCACAAACTGATAACACAGTTTTGAAAATTAAACTCTAAATTCAAACAAGATATCAATAGAAGAATCGTTGAGTAAGTTGAATCCAAGGTATCTGACACTGACAACCTTTTTCATGTTTAATAGATATCTCTTCTCGCCATGTTGAAGGCAATAGGCTAGACAAAACTGTCTGGAGTCTATTAAATTTTAGTACCTATGTTAGATATCATGTAAAGGTAACATCAATATTATTCTTTCTTCTTAAAGTCTGCTTAGTAAATCCCTTGATATTCCAAGTTTTGAAGATCTTTGTACTGCAGAGCACCAAAGGTTTTATTCAAAGAAGGATGAGGAAGCGTTTGGAAAGCTTGGTTGAGGTACAGAAACACTAAATTTCAAGCACTAAGTTCATTGTCTGAACAAAGATATTTGCAGCATTAAGACTCAAGGCATATAATGAGACCTAAATGGGACACATTTTATGCTTAAAGTACCTACCTAAAGGCATTTCCTATTCCAGAAACTATATTATTTGCATAAAGAAATACACACTCGCCATAAATAACTGAATCTAGTTACAGAAATGTTGATAGTTTTGTCTTTCATGCAGGTACTGCACCAAACAAACTCAGAAGAAAATGAACAAACCAAACAACATCAAGGTCTACCTTCTGATAACACATTTCAATATTGACAATATAATCCACAAATTAAGGAGACAAATTAAACTATAAACTTGTTTTAGAATTAAAAGTATTGTTTTGGCTATACTGGTGATTTTTTTTGTTTATGCCAGACAACGTGCTAGTGTTATAACATACACATATTCAATTCATAGATATGAATGAAAACAATATAAAGTAAAAACATTAAGAAAGTTGAATGACAGCATTCCAGCAACCCAATTGTTCAATCACAATTGATTTTCAATGTGCAGTATATAGGTACACAAAGAAACTAGTGAGATCAACAAAATATGTCATCCTGAAACAAAGATGGGGAACCTTTGGAAGAAAAATAAAGAGGATGGGATTCCGGCTTAAAATTAATGGATTTACACGGTTTCGTCAACGATGGTTGAGGTTCCCAAAATTTTCAACAGGATATACAAAAATAGAGTAGAATTCAGTGCCAATATCAGTTTATGTAATATATGGAGTTCATAAAGATGGTCCAAGAAAATGAATACTTCACTGCCTATTTTTATCATGCCTAGCTATAAAATTTATATGGATTTCAACTACTTTATTGAAATAAAAAAGGAGCATATTCATTGGTCTAGACATCTACCAAATTTGTAATGTTGCAAGTGTAATGTCTATGTATAGAAATCACAATGAAGTTTTATACCGAAATTTTTTACATAATATGAGTATAATCCCTTCAAGAGGGGTTCCATTCCATCTAATGTTTGCTTCATTTAAGTATTCAAATAGATAAGTGTAAGATTGAAAAGTGAATTGCAACAACAAGTCTGTTATCTCAATTTAATTACTTCAGTGTTGTTAAGTAACTGTTATAGGTCTGTTATTGTCTGATGTAATACAATTATTAATTATAACTACAAGAACACAAGAAAACAGGTCATTGACATAAGTTTTCACCTAGACTCGTTGACAATAAGCTGTCATGTGGTAAAAAAAAATGTTTCTAAACAATTGAACACGATTATCACTGCACGTTTAAAACAAATCTACCTCCACATAATAAACTAATAACTGCAATGCAATGCAATGACGTATCAAACTATTAATATGGTTCCCAATTGCATAATTTTAGTTTTGCATGTGGAAAGAAGGATTTAAAAATTAAATGTATTCTCTTCAACAGCAGAGAAAACCAATACAAATGAATGAGACCTTAACTTTAATCCAAATGTCATTACTTTCATAGACTGTAACTGTAATCTGTAAACATTTATAGTTCAAAATACCAAGACAAGAAACGTTGCTACAAAGTCAGCTCAACACAAAAAACAAAATCAAAGGTAGGCATCACAACCTACCTACCTGGCAGGTGAAAAACCAATGATTCACAATGCAAACATCCCTTTCTGTTATTCTACCAAAGCCATTAACATTTCACTCCATCTCCACATCCGGAAGAGCCCACGGCCGAAAGCTTGATGATTCACTCTCAGACAGCAAAGGACCCTTTGCCTCACCACTTTTCAAACTCCTCTTACCTGCCAGCACCCCAAATGCCCCAAAAGCCAAAACCACCACCCCAGTAGCATGCACAGTGAACAGAAAATTCATCAAAGTCACACCCCTCAAACTATCCTCATCAAGATCACAATGCACATCAACAAGCTGCAATTGGGACTCTAAAAAATTGATCTTTCTACACCCCTTCAGCCCAAACAAATCAGTGTACAAAGAGAACCCCAGCTGCAACAACCAAGTGCCCTTAAACACCAACCCACAAGACAACAAAAACTCGGCAAAAAAAGCCGAAGGCTTAACCGCTAAGTAAACACAAGCACCAGCACACACCAGTGTCAACCCTCCCAAATATCCATACACAGAACCTGCAAGACCCGATACCCCTTTTCCCATCACAGAATACTCCATCAAGAAAACAACCCCACCGGACAAAAAAACAAAACCTTCATCGACCAACGACGTTCCTCCCACGCGTTCACGGAATATGATCAAAATGGTCAAGAGCCAGAAGGCCAATACGGCCAGGGATTGTTGAAAGAAGGAGAATTTGTAAGCGGGGTGACCAGAAAACGAGAAGAAGAGGAAAAACTCGGTGAAAGAGAAGACGGGGAGGGCGATGAGCACAGCGTAGAGATCAAGGGTCTTCCACTTTGGGTCAGAGAAGTACCAAAGCTTGGAGCGGAAGTGAGAGGGGTTTTGAAGGTAAAGGGAAGTTGAAGAGACTAAGCGCCGAATCCCAACATGGAAGAAGATGATGAAACCGGACAGATGGGTCGCCAACGATGCCATCTGCACTGTAGTTATGTCTGTTAAGGTTGTTCTTTCCTTCTCTTACGGTTTTCACTCGATCAAAACATACACAAAAATATTGCAAATTCACATTAAACAAATCAAGATTTGGTACTTCTGTGAGACTCTTTCCGATCCAAATTACATATTCTCCATTTTTTTTCCAATTCATTTGATATTTTTATGTGTTATTCAGATGGACTAAGTATCATTCTATTTTCAGCTCATTGCACTTGACTTTAGAATAATTTTTTTATGCAAATAGTAGTTGTTATTGGGATTAGTTATTAATTTTTATTCTTTAAAATATATTTTTCCCACTAACTTAGGTTTTCTACGTGTCATTGAATTTATATTTATCACACTTTTCTCTTTATTAGGGTCATTCATTCCTAATATATTATGCCTTTGAGAAACAAGTATCTAAGATGTAGAAGATATAGAAAAATTATCCAGTTCAATGAAAATGAAAAAATTTTGACAATCGTTATTAGGAATAATTACTGCGTTTCTAATGAATTATTTGTCTATTTTGAGATGTTTGAACTCCGTCACGGTTTTATCTTTAAAAGACAGGTGGAGAGATAAATATATTTAAATTATATTTCATCTCAACTTTCAAGTGATGTGAGATTTATTAGGTGTATCGAAACATTTTTCATTATCTTAGATTTCAAAATAGATATTCAATTAATTGAATATGATATAATATAAACTTATACAAAATATATATATATATATATATATATATATATATATATATATATATATATATATATATAAAGTGTTATACTTAAAGTGTTAAAAGAATATTGAGCGATATATTTTTAGAATAGCAAAAATCATCTTAACTCCTTTTTTATTTAAATCTCAAGTCATTTTATTTGTTTAAGTGATAAAATGTTAGGGTCACTGGTATATAATATATTTTTGAAATTTAAAATTCTTAACATAATTTTATAACTAAAAAACATATTAAAGGGTTAAAAAAGAAAATTATTGGAATACATAAATAAAACTCATAATTAAGGATTAAATGTTTACTTAGTGGACTTTTATTTTAAGTGCAAACGAGAAGGGAAAAAAGGATTTCGCAATTAATACATTTATGCCATGAATTGGTAGATTAGGAAAAGGTTTCTAGTTCATGAACTCACCTAATTCATTTAAAAGACTAAGAAAACATGTTATTATACAAATAATTTACTATTTTTTGCATCTCAATTGAATATAACTTGGATCAACCTTTGCTTATTTAAAAAGTAATTTGTTTTAGAATTTTGTTGGATTTCTATTTTATACAATCGGCAAATGCCTAAAAATATTTCGAAAATTGAAAAAAATAGTAAAATATGCCTATTTTTCTAAAATATCATATTATATTACGTGTAATCACTCTAAAATAAATTCGTACCATCGATTAAGAATTAATTTAATATATTTTTTATTTAAATATATTCAATAATTTTATTTTATTTGGTGGTGAATATTAAAGACACTTTAAATATATATTTCTCTCTTAATTTTCCTAAGACATTTTAAAGATAGGAATGTTATAAAATTAAAGTTTCAAAAGAATACATTAGTTATAAATTTTAGGTTTGATTAGTCCAATGGTACCCACCTTTGTTCGGATATGTTAGTTTGGTGTCCATTTTATAAAATATGTCAATTATGTCCAAACTTTTGAAAAAAAATGCTTTGAGTGGGTATTTAAAAAAAACATTAATGATGTAAGGGACGTGTCATGTGCCAATATTTGTTTTTTTTTAATTATTTTTAAATTGTCATGTGTTAAGTCTATAGTGTGACACATGACATTTTATTTCAATTTAGTCCCCACAAATTGTCACATTTGTTCAAATATGTCAGTTTGGTACTCGTTTTTAAAAACGTGTCAATTCTTTCAAAACTTTTGAAAAAATGCTTCAATTTAGATCATTTAAAAAAAATAAGCATTAACGATGTAAACGACGTGCCATGTGTCAATTTATGTTTTTTTAAATTTGTTTTTTAAATTGTCATGTGTTAGGTCTCTGGTGTGACACATGACATTTCATTTCAATTTAGTCCACGCATCTCTTTGTTTCAATTTAGTCTTCACATATGTTATTCTGTTTTAATTTAATTCCCACGTTTATCTTTTTGATTCAACTTAATCCCAATTTTTTTTCTCAAAATAGAGAAATATTGTATCTCTCTTAAATTTGATACGAAATTTATTATTTATATAAATTTTATATTGATATTTGTTATTAAAAATGACTTATAAAATTAAGTACTATTATCAATTAAATATGTTTTTTGTCGCTTAATTTTTAGTGAAAATTGAAATAAGTCCTTATTCGAAACACTAGTTCAATTTAGTCCCTCAACTTTAAAATAATATAAATTTAGTCTTTTTAACCATAACCAAATTTTGTTAAATTTATTTAACATTTCAAATACGTTTCAATTAGGGACTAAAAGTAATTAATAACAACACATAGGTTAATAATTAATAAAAAATATAATATGTTATATCGACATTTTCAATGAAAAATATGAGTATAACATGTATATAAATAATAAATTTGATCTCAATTTTAAGAGACATATAATATTATTTCATTTTGAAAAAAATAATAATTAGGATTAAATTGAATCAGAAAGACCTATGTGGGGAATAAATTAAAACAAAGAGACATATGTGGAAACTACATTAAAACAAAAAGACAAGTGGATAAATTGAAATTGAGACAATGACACTTGATAATGATATTGACACGTGGCAATACCTTGTCACGTGACACTGTCAGTGCCACGTGTCACACACTAATGACTTGACACTTGACATTTAATTTTTTTTCTTTTCAAGCAATAAAAATAAAACTATAGATTCACTCGTGGCACGTTGTTAATGATTTTTTTAAAAATGACCTAAATGAAACATATTTTCAAAAAAAAGGTACGTAATTGACACGTTTTAAAAAACGGGTATCAAATTGACACATCCGAATAACGAAAGTAAGTACCATTCGATTAATTAAGCCTAAATTATAATAATATTATTTCAATAAAAACAATTTTTACAATAATTATCAAAATAAAATAATGATTTTGTCAAAGTAATGCTCAAATTTAGTAGGTGTATAATTACTACCAGCTTTTTTTACTTTAATTAAAAATTGTTTATTAGAAATCTAAACATATTATCATGATTATATATATATATATATATATATATATATATATATATATATATATATATGGGTTATAGATATTGAGATATTATGGTTCTATATATATGACATAAATCTTATATGCATAAGATATTTGACACCACTTTTATCTCAAAATTTTAAAGAAATAAGAGTATGAGAGTATAAATCTTATTTTATATAGTGTTTAACTATGTAAAATAAAATCTAAAGAGAGGGTAAAAAAAACTATAAAAATGATGATTTTAATAAAATAACGTCTTAGCTTTACTCTTTTCTACTATTTTATAGTTTTTCAAAATAATTAAATAATATGTGACATAAAATTGAGTTTATATTGTGATAATTCGTAATCTATTTTGTTTTGATATTTGACCCTTAAACTAAAAATATTTGACATAAATAAATTGTTGTAATTTTGGACGGCGAAGACTAAAAGAAAGAAAACGTGTAAAAGAATTGAATCCTTGTGGCATGTCCACATGGCCTCAAAATTCTTGAGGTTGTAAACGATTCCATCTTTCATAGCTTCAATTTTGCCACCTAACTAGGATCGGTATGCCATCACACTCACAATCTCTGACTAATCTATTTTTCTTTCATTTATTTTGTATCTGGTCAGTAAAAAATAAATTCAAATAATTTACAACATAATTCTATTTATTTAATTTTACATTTTGTTGGCAATGCAGATATGGATAACACTTACTCATTACTTATTTTATTTAAATCCATATCAAATTACATGCACATTTTTTTTTATATTTGTGGATATATACATTTAAATATATTTTTAATCAGATAAAATTATTTAAATCATCCCCTAAAAATCATAAACTCAAAGAAAAATTTAATTTGAAAATATGAATTAAATAAAAGTATATTAATAAAATGATAATGAAAATAAAGAAATTTATTTATTAAATTAAATTCAAACAAATTTTAATAAAATATGCATTTTTTAAAATATTAATCTATTTCTAAAAATTTAAATTCATACATTTAAAACATATATAAATAAATATGTATAGTCAAAATTTTAATCACTCCTTAACAACTAACGTTTCTTCCCTGTTAATTTTATTGTTTTTAAACTTTATAAAAAAATGTCAAAAAAAAAGCCATTGCTATTATTATTCATACAACAAGCATGTTTTTAAAATACATGTGTTTATTATTAATATCACATATTTAATAAAAACTATGCAAATCTCCTACAGAATAGAACACGCGTAAGGTTAAATTATTACAATAAATTATTATAATATATAAGTAGCACTTTGTGAAATTGAATTACATATAATCTCATCTACTAAAATGATATAAGAATCATTTAAAACATATTAATTTAATTTTGTCAAGGGTTAAATATATTTTTGTCTCAGTAAATTTTGGAATTAGTCTATTTCAAAACTTAGAATCAAGTTAGTTTTTTATATTTTGAAATACTTAGATTTAGTCATTTTAATCAGATTTTTTAGTTTTATTTGATGTTTCGTACACATTTCGAGATTGTATCTGAGTTATTTATATTGTTTGACACATTTTTTCTTTAATCTTAAGTCAAATACTATTATGAAACACACTTGAAATATCAAATAAACTTAACAAAATTTGATTAAAATGACTAAATCAACGTATTTCGATAGATGAATAACTAAATTGGTTCAAAATTTCGGAATGGACTAATTCTAAAATTCATTGAAAGTTAATGAACCAAAAATATATTTAAGCCTTGTATGAAATCATGAGATTAATGAGATTCCTAAAAAACCATTTATAAACATTTAATCTTCATAATTCGATACATTTATTTAAAATAATATATATATATATATATATATATATATATATATATATTCTCGATATATCTTAATAAAAATAATATCAAATTATAATATATAAATTAAGTAGAGTGACGTATTACTAGTCATCAATTCATTATATATATATATACTGTCAAAAATGCATAATTTGGCCGGCATTACAATTAGACTATGGTTGCATGCTGAATTTATGAACAAAATGCAATTTTGGTAGGTTTGGTCAATTTTTTGAAGTTCTAGATTCTCTACACTTTTTTATCTGTTCACACCTGTCCCAAACCATAATGTTGTGTCTTCCAAGTAAATTCTTACCATAAAATATTCATCAATTTCTTAATGAGATGAACTCATTTCACCAGTAATCTCTTTTTTCTTTT
>Ga0209589_1012674_pt1 | contig 11355 bp, 8 predicted proteins | sample CowpeawhiteBW_FD_187525 | JGI IMG/M metagenome (GOLD analysis project Ga0209589, IMG submission 187525) | Root nodule microbial communities of legume samples collected from California USA - Cow pea white BW (SPAdes) (version 2) | ecosystem: Host-associated > Plants > Roots > Nodule | place: USA...
AATATATATATATATATATATATATATATATATAAATAAGTAGCATAAAGTTTATCATCAACAACAATATATTAAAAAAAGAGCAAAAGTTATCTTTTCGGATCACGTTCTAAAGTATTTCAAAATTCATTATATATAACTTTAGGAACCTTAGAGGATTGTTTTTCATTTTCTTCAATTTTTGGATTCTCATAAAGTTTCTCAAATTTATGTGACATAGATGTATTTTTTCATCTTCATCACAAGCCGTCCACTTGAAAAAAAAAATCAATTATTTTACTCTTTGCCATAATTTTTCTAATATAAATTTGTCACCTCTTATCTATTTAGAAAAATATTAAATTATGAATATCCTAAACTAAATCTTAAAACCGAGACTCAATATTCTAAAAAAAATAATAACTTCTAGATTGTTACATTTTGTTACCTTAGAGATTCTTAATCTTGTTCTTCACTTTCACTTACACGACTAAAATAGCTCTATCTACATAAAGAAGAGTTTGATGAACAATTAAAGCATGATTTTATGTTATGATCTCTAACCAATAGAGATATGCCTAAAGCGTAAAAATGGCACATATTGCTTTGAAAAAAAAAGAGAGTAAAAGATGAATTTATTCAAAAGAAAAAATTGTTCAATCCAAAATGTTTCTTAACTCCTCAATTTTGTCCTGGTTCAATTTGATTTTAAAAATAATAAGAAATTGATGATGAAAATTGGAATGGAAATAAAAGAAGAGAAAGAGATAAAGACACGAAAAAAAGAAAAACCAAATAAAGAAAAAAACATATTTTTAAATTTAAAAAAAATTAACTAAATTAATATAAATAAAATAATAATATATAAAATATTTTTAAAAATATATAAAAAATTAGAAAATAAGTGTTGAGGGAGCCATGACTCCTAATGTCAATACTATGTTTCGCCAAAAATATATATATATATATATATATATATATATATATATAGTATTAGTTATGCATATTTCACGTCATTTTTATCTAAAATTATGAACATTTTATTTTAATAATAGTATTTAATTTTGTTTTTCTTATCTAATGTGAACTTTGATTCGTACTAATTTTTTCTTACAAATTTGTTACTCTATTCGGTATAAATTAAGATTCATAGATAATATTAAGTTGAACTCAATTTAAGAACAAACAGATCGAATAGGATCGCAGAATTTTATACTAGTATTTGATTAAAAATTATTATTAACGTGATTTTTAAGATTATTCAAAAACTAATAAATTTATACAATAATTTATAATCAAATAAAAATTATATATATATATATATATATATATAATATGTCAGTTTTTTATGAAGAGAAAATCATTGTTGTTATATTTTGTATTAAATAATTTAAATATTTTTTAAATTAAATTATTAATTCTAGAAAAAACATGTTGGGTGGTTATTAAGATGACACGACGCTATGCATGATTCTAAGTGTCAGCGGTTGCAAGTTGCAGTATTCAAGTAATTGTAATGAATGTTAGTATTAGTATTAAAATATTAAAAAGGATTAGAGTAATTTGGTAAATCTACTTTGAGTTGCATATATCGTGGCTTGTGTTGGGGGTATGCAAATAAACACCTCTCTCGTGTTCTGTAGAACAGAAAATAATATTTTACAGATTAAATTACAACTTAATGATTTTATTATTATTCCTCTCTGGTAAATAATAAAATACACAAATTACTTGAAAACGAAAACAGACAGAAATATAGACGATATTGAAACTAAAATTGTTCTTATCGGAATTTTGCTTCGAGGTGGAAAGAGGTTTCTGTATTTGAGTATTTGAACTTTGAGTCACCTAAAAAGAAAAAAATCTATATGTATGACTCTACATTCAAGTATTGAGTTGTTCATAAATCTATATGTAGGACTCTACATTCAAGTATTGAGTTGTTCATAAAAGAAGTATATTACTCCAACGATTAAGTCTTATTTAAATATATAATAAGCATTAAGTTAAATTACTCTATGGGATATGAAATATTTATATAATATGCAGTAAATAATAACAAAATAATAAAATCAAAATATAATAACATGTATCATAACATAACTATGTTTATATCTTCTCGTATATTTAAATATTACCTTTTCTGTAAAATTTTAAAATGATAATAGTTTGAAAATAATAAAAATCAATTATTTTAATATTAAAAATTTTTAATATAAATAAAATTATTATAAACGAACGAGATAAACTCACTTATGTTTGAATACGTTCAGAAAAAAAAATACAAAAATGTTTATCGTGTGGGGTAGTGAAGTTCAATCTCTACAAAACTTCGAACGCCAACCATATCTTCTACCAAAAGAAATAACTAAACCAAGGGATAAAGTGTGAGAGCAACACAATTCAAAACGTAAATGCGAGAGGGTAAGGAGGGGCAGAAAAATATTAGTTGATGCAAAATCCACTAAGAAAAATGCTTTCTCAACCAGTGGAGAAAGCTACGAAGTTATGTCCTTGCATTGTTTTTCCACAACACTTATTATGGACAAATAGAACAACGAAAACAAATAGAACAAGGGAATAAATTTATGAATCCTAGTTCTAAGAGTTTCTAAACTCATCCTTTGAGAGGAAAATAAAGAAAATAACTTTAGGTTACCATCTCAGTATCCCCTTGCCTACGAAAAATAATTCAAAGAAAAACCACACCAATTGAACAGATTTATCTCATGTGGTTATCAAATTTCAGTCAGATATTCTGATCTCAACTCCTAAAATGTCCTTCACCATCTCGTATGTCACAAAAGCGATTGCTATCGATGGGACCACCTGCAAAACACCGTACGAGTTAAAGAATGCTACAAACAAAACAAAGCCACTAAACAATAATTTTCGGGTGAGTTTACTTGACATTGCAAGACTGTGTGAAAGGGAAATGAGAAAAATTTAAACGCCAAGCATGAAAGGAACATCCAGTAATGTCACCAAACAAAGGGAATTGCCGAACAAAAAAAACTAAACAAGCGGAATTATCTACTCTCTGCGTGGTTCTTGAACACAATAAAAGAAATTCAACTGCAGCCCAAAATATTCAAACTAATGCACATTGTCAAAGATTTATGAACAATACCACAAATCTAGGTAGTGTGCATATGCCTGCAGTTATCTTTGTAAGTTAATCCGGAACTGACCAACTACTGTACAGTATCAATAGTTCAGTATTTGGTTAAAGCTCAACCATAGGCAATGGGAGTAGAAATGTAGGTGTTTGTTTATTATGTTTACAGCTCTTATCAGAGGTTAATGACAGCAGATTATGATTGAGGGAATCCTACACGAATAATCCATGTGATAAGGTTTCCTGCAAATTTGAAGCCTTTCTTTTGACAGAACCGTAATATCACTCTAGATTCTAAAGTGATGGTAGAAAATGCAAGCCTTCCTTTTCCGGCAAGAAAAAAGCCTACACTCTACAACAGAATCATTATAGAATAGATCACAAGCATCAGATGAAGAGACGGACCTTTACAGAGTTGGGCACAAGACCCTTGTATAATGCACCGAATCCTTCATGCTGAACAGTTTTCCTGAATGCATCAACCATTCCAGTGTATTCAAGTGGCACTTTGCCTCTTCCATCACCAGTTAGAACAGAAGCAGCATGGTTCCAACCAACCATCTGCATTCTTCTACGAATAACGTCAAGAGGGTAAGCAACAGTTTGTCCAACAGTTCCAGCAGCAGCACCACAAGCCAGGCGTGTTGTCACACTCAACTCAGAATTATCAGCAAGACCAAATGCGTTAGATTTAACTAACCAATCTTTTAGAGACTCATACACAGCAAAGTTGAGACCTACATAAGGAATCTGGAGAAAAAGAATATTAATTCTATCAGAAGCACCCAAGAAGAAGGCTTTATTATTTTCATAAAAACATAATCATCTTTATAAAGAGAAAAGATAATTTGAAAATATTACTCACAACTCCAATAACTGAAGGAAGCCAGCCCTTATATAAAGCACGTGGACCTTCTTCCCTAAGCACAGTAGACAAAGCATGAAACATTCCTCTGTACTGATATGGGGATGCCTCAGTCTGCAAATACAAGGCAAACTTACTGAGTTTATACAAGTAATGAAGACTACAAAAAGCATCTATATACATAACATAATTTTTTTTTCTCCATTTAATTTTACAACTATTAGAAGATGCAGTATTCTGCACTTCCAGCCACCATTTTAGCTTCCAACAAGAAAAACAAACATTAGGTAAATGTAAAAATAAAAATGGAGAAAATACCTGCACAGTAATCCGGCCACGAACCATGTCCATTGGATAAGTTGCAGACATAGCAATTATTCCAGCACAAGCTCCAGCTCCAAGACGTAAGACAGGAGTCAGTTGAGCATCCTCTGCAGAAGGCAGAAGAGAAAATGATTAAATAACTAAACAGGTTTTAATACTAAAAGTTTTGTCAATTCAAACAAGATCAAGAACTTGTTTCAACCTGCATTGCAATAAGTGGTTGAGTTATTGAGGGGAGATATTTTTTTTAAATCAAAGTTATTAAAAGGGATTCATAATTCTAATTAAGTTTTGCCTCAATGGCCAGACATTTTCATCAAGATTATGATTTAAGCAGAGGAAGTCTGAACTCTAAAACTAATTACATGAGTTACTAATATAAGGGCGGAATCTCATAGTATATGGATATAGTACAGGAATAATAAACCAAAAAGGAAGAGATTTCCAGAAAGAAGAGCTTCATAATCCAAATCATCAATTTCAGTCAAATTTATACTTGTCCTTGATCTATTTTAAAAAATATTATCCCAAATAACACAAATTATGTCAAGAAAAAATTGTAAACATGAACATACCATTTCCAGTTTGCTGCTGATACATGTACAGTATACCTCTGTCATAATAGGAAGGAATAGTCAGAGAAAAACGGGACAAAGTCTATAAAATATGAAGTGGGATGCACTGAAATAATAAAAAGAAAATTTTAGCCACTGGAGTGACCCTATTTAAATAAGCCATGCAGGAAAAGGAACATGTTAAGAGAGAACTGCAGAAGCAAATTTTCCATAAGATGATTGTATTTGGTATAATAGTACCTTGGAATGAAAACCTAAAAAAATCAATAAAACAATCCACACAATATTTTGTATAGAAGAAAAACATACTTAGAAGCTTGCTCATAACTGAAGAACTTCACAGCAGAGTTAGGGACAATTCGAGCACAGTTAGTACCATTCCCTTTGAAAAGTCCACGGAGACCTTCAGTTCTCCATATATATTTTAGGCCTTGTATAGTTCCATTGTACTTAATGTTATGAGGGTTTTGGACCTGCATATGGCAAACCCAGAGACATGTCATATGTAGAAACTAGGATGTATGCAAACAAGCCAGGCAGGATACAGTATACTTTTGATCCCAGTATAAGCAAGCAAGAATAAATAGTTGAAAATAATGACAATTGTTGTACGGAGGAAATATTATGTTCGTGCATCTCATGTTATATTACATAATCACAGGGAATAGTCTCCACTGTGCCCTCCCCGGATAAACATGTTCATAAGCAACAAGGGAAGAAAATAAAAAAGTAAAACGAATCAAACTTCTCCCATTAGTTAAAATCAAATTATGTACTTCAACTTTTATAGAAGGCTCTCTTATTTAACAAGGCCAATAGCTTTGGTAAATAAGTTGATTTCAACCTATAAAAGAAGTTTGATTTATTTTGCTTGTTATTTTCTTCTTATGAATGCTAATGAAGAAGTTCAACAGAACAGAGTCCGAGTCTGTGTATGTGCTAATAAGCAGAACTTCTGTCCTGCATATTCTCTTGAATGATAAAGCATTCCCATTCTCTAAATTCTTTCCAAAACATTCTGTAATACCTTCCTCTAAATCTCTCTCCCCACATAAATTCAACAGGCATAATAGCTAAGTTCATGTAAGTCTAAACACCTAAATAAACTAACCTGTAGCAAAATTTTCAACCGTTCCAGAGGAGCAACTGCAGTACGTGACCTGCACAGACACAAAAAAATTGGTTCGGTTAAATCTTAAATCTTAAATATCATCAAAACAGTTCTCCAAACGATTGTCAAGAAATATTTGCCCAGAAAAATAGGCTATGGGGCATTTTTAATTGTAACTATATTTCAGCTCACAGAAATTAAAACGAAACTGGCATGAAACTCGAAGAATCAAGGGAACGAAGATTTTGCAGTGACTTCCACGATAAAAGGCACACATGCACAACAAACTAAACTTTATTACAAAACCCCAACACTGTGAGTGATTTTCACAAATCGCAAGTGATCCAATCCAAGCAAATATAACCAAAACCACGCCCATTAATAAACAGCGTCTTTTATATTCAACAGATCGTACACTCGATCCACTTCACCAAACACAAAAAGTCAGATTAATAAATCCACACGAAATTAACCCCCAAACGAGACATATTAAAGGCTCCTTCACAGTTGATCCAAGCCACAAAAGCCTTCAAATCAACCATTTATACATGCATGTGTTTCATAACATATTATTCATAAATAAAATGTTAATAAAAAAATAAAATAGGAAATGAGAAACGGAACTAACACTCCTCCGGCGACGCCTCCCGCGACGAGTGACTTGCAGATGCTGGCGAGCGCGTAGTTGGGAGCCTTGACTACGCCTTCTCGTGCGAGCTTGGCCTCCTCGGCGAGGTTGACGATGGTGGTGACGGCGGATTCCCCAGTCTTCACATTCTCCGAACCCATATATGAAAAAACTATTCTATAACCTAACCTAACCGGAACAAAATCGAGGTATCGGAATCGTCGAAGAGTGAGAGATCTCGGCAGGGAAACGGCAAATTGTTCCGGCGATTATTGCGGCGAAGCGATCACTACTCGCTCGCTCGAAGAGTGAGTGCTGTGGTGGCTGCGGGAGCTTCGAATAGAGGAGAGTGAGCTCACAAACCAATGCCAACAACTACTGCTACAACACAACAACAGGGGAAGAGTTGCGTCGTTACGACACCGTTCTATATATCAACACCTTTTGTTCTATTACATCACTCTTTATAACCTATTTTCCAAGGTGTATGAGTTTTATCAAATAAAAATTAAAATATGTTATTTTTAATAAATTGTTTTTTTTAGTATGAGTTTTAAATACATTTCAACAATTGTTGATAATATGTTATTATGAAAACATAAACAAATTTCTTAAACTTAATTTGTATATCATCTTCTTGCAATGAAATTGTGGATACTAGTGGTTCTTATATGAATTTATTCTTAATTTTTCAGGTGGAAAATTTTATTACCATAGTGTAATAATATTTCTTTTTACGAGAATAAAAGTTATGTATATTTATGTTAGAAAAACGAACTCATAAAAATTATTCATAACATCACTCTCAACTCATCCAAAACTATTAAAACTATATATATTTCTGAGCCATTTATGCTTTATATAATAATTATAAGTCATACTTATTTTTTATAACAATTTACCATAAATCAAAATAATAGAAAAAAGTATCCTCATATTTAAACGGTATCATAAACATCATTAATGGTAAGTATGTATAATATTAATATTTCATTTATGTAATATTTAAAAGCTACATTAAATATGCTTGAGTTTCACGTCCTTTGTAATCCTAAAATTAAGGGAAAAGAGAGTTAAAAATGGAAAAAAGAATAATACAAAAAAATTATAGTTCATATTCTTTTGATTATAAGTTAGTCTTTTTGACTTAATATAAATTTTCATAGAAAAACTTATCTTTATAATTGTTAAGATGCGGTCAATGAACACAGTATAAAAGCTACTAATAATAATAATAATACCTTGTTTGTTTTTTAAGCTTTTGCGTAAAGAGTTACAAAGATAATACTACTTCCCTTAAACTATAATATTTTAAGAAATTTATTTTATTTAATTATATTTTTAAAGTTCAATGCCTTATTGTTGATTTTTTTCTGTCGTTTCCACTTTTTTAAGCTAATTTTATATTAATATATTTATTGTAATAGAGAAATGAAAAAAGCAAAATAGAAAAACTTTAAATAAATTTTGTTATATTTTTTATTTGTCCATAGTTGTTAATAATTGAAAAGACTAAGGAATATTAAGTTTGTAATCTAATAAAGCAATAATAATAATAATAATAATAATAATAAAATAAAAGTTATGAAGTAAACTATAAATTTTCTATTACGAATTATGATTAATTAATTAATTAACTTATAAGTTAATGTTTGCTTAGATGATAATAGAAAATTATTTTAAAATTTAAGTAAATAAACATTTAATTCATAATGAATATTTAATATTTAATTTTTAATATTCTCTTGGATTAACTAAAAAGTAAGAGTGTAATTAAAAAAACAGCATTAATATTGTCTTAAATCTTTTATGTAATATGTCATTTTATATTCAATGTCATCAAACTTCTTATTTTGACAATAATTAAATTTCAATTAAGCAACACGTTTTAATTTAATACAAAATATCTTTTTCTAAAATTATTATAGATAATTTGTTTACTTAGATCAATATTTAATTAATAATCAATAGAATTTTTGTGTATTTATTTAAATGTATGAAATAATTTAAAAGTGATAATGATCTCTTATGTATCAATTAAATAACAGAATAAAGTTCTTTTTAGAGTCATTACATTTATGATATTAAACCATTCATGTATCAAGGAAACAAAATCTACATACATAATGTATACAGCATAATCAGAGTCTTTTGAGTTTGAAGTTTTTCATACTAAAAGCACTAAATATATATCTAAAATAAAATTAATACTACACAAAAATATACCTTTTATATATATATATATATATATATATATATATATATATATATATATATATTAATGTCAATTTGTATATTGTTCTTAATGACAACCTCAAAGCATCCTCTTTCTTATGCACTCTCACATGCTCACATATAAAATATAATCATCAACATAAAATAAAATATTGAAAATCTCATGTGGTTATAGAAAAAATTACTTGAATACAACACCTAAGCAGTATATGAAAGCTTAAATAAGAAAAATAGAAAATCGTATCCAAAATCTGGAAGGAACTCATTTATTGGAATGAATTCAATACAAATAATATGAATCCATTTATATGTAAAACGTATAACAGAATATCAAAATATCGTGTGACTAAAGAAAAATTACTTTAACACAAACCTTAAACAATATATGAAAGCTAAGTAAAAGAAAATAGAGAAGCGTGTCCAAAATATGGAAGGAACTCATTTGTTAGAAGGAATTCAATACAAACTATATGAGTCCTAATATGTAAAATGCATAACAAAAAATCGGAATATCATGTGACTATGGAGAAAATTATTTGAACACAAACCCTTAACAATGTATGAAAGCTTATTAAACCAAATAGAAAAGTGTGTCCAAAATCTTGAATGAATTGAACAGATGTGTATATCAATCCCTTGATGTCTCACGGTAGAACATAATCATGGAGAAAAGAGAGGAGAAACATGTAAAAAAATAGTCATACCCGTCTCACGCCATGCCAAAACATAGTTTTCATACACTAAAGTGAAAACTAAAATTTTTTTGTCCAATTGAATTTTGTGCGACTTAGAAATTGTACGCTTACATTTGTACATAATTAGTTTTGTTAGATGCCTACACAGTCTTCCAAAAGAATAATATATTGAATGAATTCTTGAAACTCTACACCTGTTATGCTTGCTACCATACTTTCTAGTGATGACTTTTCAACATATTGAAGTTTAAAGTGTGTTATGGATAAATGAGAAAATAAAACTTGTTTTTTCATTTATTAAAAACAAATTGCAAGAAGGTTAATGAGACACACTTCATTAACAAAAACGATTGAACAAACTAAATTTACACTTACATAATTTAACAAGGAATTCTTTTTTTCTACTCTATATCTTCTTATTGCAACCCAGAAGCAAGGTAAAACATCAAATTTACCCTTTTCTTTTTCTCTCCTCCTCCCCCACAACACCTCCATACTCTCCTCCACCTTCATCCTATATCCTTCTTCCACCTCTACCTCCACCCTATCTTCTTTTTCCACCTCCAACTTCACCCTATGGCTATAATAATAGTATAAACGTAGAACATAATATTATAATATATAGTGCGACTATGGGGAAAATTACATAAACACAAACCATAAACAATATACGAAAGCTAAATAAGAAAAAAAAATTAGAAAAGCTTATCCAAAATCTAACATAAAAAAGATGTGTAACATGAGGACTTTCCAAGAGGTCACCCATCTTAGTACTATTCTCGTCCAAGCACACTTAGCTACGGAGTTCAGATAGAATCCGACGCATTAGTGATGATATGATCGCACCTATGAAGTATTGCACAATCAATGTATATATGGATTTCGCATTAGACCTAAGTTTGAAAACTTAATAGGTAAAACACATAACAGAATATCGAAATATCGTGTATCAGGAGGTAGCAATGTCAAGACTAGATTGTGTAAAAAAAAGGCTAATTAACCTTGTCTCAATCTAGATCTACCAATGATACTTTAATAGAGATCTCTTCCTATATCATAAAATTTGTGCAGTTTTGATTTGCTTCAATTAATTATGGTGAAAATCACTATTTTTTGTGGTTTGGTCTTGTTTTTGCTTTTGATTTGTTTAATAGTTTTGAAGGAAGAAACTTTGTTGATCAATATTTTTTATCAAGCGATATTTGAATTTAAGATCACAACTATTTTTTTAATTTATTCATCATAGTTTTTCAATTGAATTACTCCATAAACATTATATTATTCATCACCGCAAAAAAATAAGGGGTTGAAACTAGATTGTGAAAAAAGAAGGCTAATTAACCTTGTCTCAATCTAGATCTTCCATTGATACTTTATTAGAGATCTCTTCCTATATAATAAAATTTGTGCAATTTTGATTTACTTCAATTATTTATGATGAAAATCACTATTTTTTGCAGATTGCTTTTGTTTTTGCTTTTGCTTTGTTTAATAGTTTAAAGAAATAAACTTTGTTTATCAATATTTTTTCAAGCGACATTTGAATTTAAGATCACGATTGGTTTTTTAATTTATTCATCACAATATTTTAATTGAACCACTCCATAACCATTATATTATTCATCGCAACCACAAAATAACGTGTTGAAACTAGATTGCGTAAAAAAAAGATAATTTACCTTGTCTCAATCTAGATCTACCGTTCATACTTAAATACAAATCTCTTCCTATATCATAAAATTTGTGTAGTTTTGATCTACTTCAATTATTTATGATGTAAATCACTATTTTTGGTGGTTTGGTCTTTTTTTTTTTTTGCTTTTGC
>Ga0209589_1012675_pt1 | contig 11355 bp, 8 predicted proteins | sample CowpeawhiteBW_FD_187525 | JGI IMG/M metagenome (GOLD analysis project Ga0209589, IMG submission 187525) | Root nodule microbial communities of legume samples collected from California USA - Cow pea white BW (SPAdes) (version 2) | ecosystem: Host-associated > Plants > Roots > Nodule | place: USA...
GTTTTGATGAACTGCCTGACGGTGATGAACAACCGCCAAGCGACGCGAACTAATATTGGTTCAATTTCGGTGTTTTGGGGTTCCTGAGTTAACTCTAGTTGGGGTAAAAGATAGTAATAATGATTGGTAAATGGTTGGAGATCAGATTTCGTGGGATTATATGTAGTTGAAGTTTAAATTTAATGAAAAACTATATGAACACTAATTTAGGGCTGATGATTTGAGGGTTTTTATAGTGGCACTAAATTAAGGGAAAAAGGTTAATGGAATTTCACTTATTGGAAGTTCTAGGAATGGATAGTGAACCTAAACATTGAGTACAACCTTTTGAGTTGTAAATTGAATGAAACCAGAACAGTTGGAGTTGAATGGATTGAGGTTTGCAGGTGCAGAGAAGAATGTTGGGGTTCCTGAAACAATAAGAACCACCTGGCGGCACGTTGGTTACCGCCAGGCGCTATACCAATGATGTGTGGTAGAGATGGCAAATAAACCCGTCCCCATGGGTATTGCCCGAACCCGTCCCCGTTTTGACGGGAAATCCCCGCATTGACTAAGTATGGGTATGGGTATAGGTATGGGGTATGGAGTTGAATGGATTGAGGTTCGTAGGTACAGAGAAGAATGTTGGGGTTCCTGAAACAGCAGGAACCGCCTGGCGGCAAGTTGGTTACCGCCATGCGCGATACCAGTGATGTGTGGTGCCTTGATTCACGAAAAACGTTATTTTTATTATTTTTCACGAAACAGGAGTCGCCTGGCGGGGCTATGCTAGCATAGTTCCGTCAGGCGCCACCTTCCTCACTTCTGGGTGCTAGACGCCACCAATTTTTCTGGTTCATGCAGTTTTTGTAAAACTGCATTTTCCGGTTCGTTAATCGTCTGATTTAGGTGACCTTTTGACAGGTTGTCCATAACATGTGGTTCTTCACTTTGAACGGTGGAGATTTGAGTTAGATGTTAAGAGTTAGAGATATACGTTACTCAAGTTGTTGATTTTGGAGTTCTTAAAATACATGAATAAGCTCTTGATAATTCCAAGTAACTTATAATGAAGCATGATTGGGTTATGAAGTAAGTCTATATCAACTTGAATGTTCCTTTGGGTTTGTCACATGTGGAGAATTGGTTATTGGTGAAGGCATGTGTGTCAATATTAATTGCATTGGTGCATATGATTATGTGCTTAAATCGTTAAAGTGCTGCTGCTTATATTTGTTTGAGCATGCATTATTCATAAGTTAGAATTGAATGTTAGCATGGTTTAAAAGGGGGAATATATATATATATATATATATATATATATATATATATATATATATATATATATATATTGTGAATGGTTTGTTTTTACTTGTTTTGGGTGCTGAAAAACCAGTATTGCATAAGTACTGGTGTAGCGCTTGATGGTGGTGTTTGACCACCAAGCGATGGCTACAAAACCAGTAGAGAATTGAAGCGTGTTTCGCCTGGCGATAAGGGTTGTCCCGCCAAGCGATACTTGTGGAAACAATAATTGACTCCACTAAATTCGTCGACCGAGACCGACTTGATTGAATATGGTCAATTTTCGATCACAACCGACTAAGTTGAATATAGTCAAATTTCATTCGGAACTTAGTCGACCGAATACGGCTAAATTTGGGCAAATGCCGACTTGACCAAATTTTGGTCATAACCAACTCGACTGAATTTGGCCAAATTTAGGTTAGGACCGACTCGCCTAAATAAGAAACTATTATCTGAAAAAGGATAAACAGCAAAGAAGAACCTTAGCTATACTGCAACCAGTAAACCAAAGCACCATTATTTTATTGTGCAATAATGTGAGACGTGCTACGTGGGACGTGGAAGGTGAAACGTGGGACGTGGGACGCGAGACGTGATGCGTAGGACGTGAGACGTGATGCGTAGGACGTGAGACGTGACATGTGGAACGTAGAACGTGAGACGTAGGACGTGAGATGTGATAGACGTGAGACGTGAGAAGTGAGAGACGTGCGACGTGCGACGTGCGACATCCGTAAACACTAAACCTTGAAATTTATATTCATAAACTTTAAACCTTACAATTTAATTGAAAATTTTAGAAGTTTAATAAAAGAATTGTTAATGTATCCATAACTTTGTACTAACAAATTTAAATTATACTCTTGTTAAAAAATGTATTAATAAAAAAATATTAAATACATATAACAGTGAAATGCAAGACGTGGGATGTGAGACGTGACAGACGTGAGAGACGTGCAACGTGCGACGTGAGACGTGAAACGTGAAACATGCGACGTGCGATGTGCGACGTCCGTAAACACTAAACCTTGAAATTTATATTCATAAACTTTAAACCTTATAATTTAATTGAAAATTTTAGAAGTTTAATAAAAGAATGGTTAGTGTATCCATTAATTTGTACTAACAAATTTAAATTATACTCTTGTTAAAAATGTATTAATAAAAAGAAATTAAATACATATAACAGTGAAAGAATAAAAATATGAGGGTAAAAGTAATAGTTAATGTTTATTTAACACATAAAAATAAAAAATTATGAGGATAATAACAATAATTTATATTTATTGAACTCTTAAATGAGCGGAAAGAAGCAGAAGATGATCTGAAAAGTTAAACTAAGGATGGGTAAAAAATCTAATTTTCATGATCCAATCCATTTTTGCTATGATTCAATCCATTTAATATTCATTTTATTGAAAATCCAATCCATTTTATTGGATTTGAATATCAATCTGATCTACATTTTATATATTTTATGGATTGTATATCCATACTCTAAATCTAGATTTTCAAAATGGATAATCCAAAATATCCAATCTAAATTTTTTAGTTTATATTTTTGGTTAGGTTAGGCTAAAGGTTGGGACGGACTAGCCCAAATTTAGTCGTATTTGATTAAGTTGGCGTGACCCTATACAAAATTTGGCTGAATTAGGCCAAATTCTGTCAAGTCGGTCCCGATCGAAATTTGGCCCAGTTGGTCCTGGACAAAATTTGGAAGTATTCGGTTGAGTTCACCCCGACCCAAATTTGATTGCATTGGGTTGTGTCGACCTAGACAAAATTTGACCGTATTCGGCTGAGACAACCGCGACCAAAATTTGGTTGTATTTAGCCTAGTTGGCTATAGTCAAAATTTGGTCGAATTCAATCGAGTTGGCCCCGATTGATATTTGGCCGAGTCGACCCTAGCCCAAATTTGGTCGTATTCGGCTGAGACGATCTAGATGAAATTTGGTCGTATTCAAATGAGTCAGTCACGATCGAAATGTGGTCATATTCAACTGAGTCGACCATGACTGAAATTTGGCGAATTCAATCGAGTAAGCTCCGGTCAAAATTCGATCGTGTTGGCCTCAACCAAAATTTGACTGAGTTGGTCCTGGCCTAAATTTGGTCGTATTCGGCAGAGTCGATCGTGACCGAAATTTGGTCATATTTAGGCAAGTCGGTCCTGACCTAAATTTGGCCAAATTCAGTCGAGTTGGTCATGACCAAAATTTGGTCAAGTCGGCACTAGCCCAAATTTAACCGTATTCGATCGAGTAAGTCCCGAACGAAATTTGACTATATTCAACTTAGTCGGCTGTGATCGAAAATTGGTCATGTTCAGTCAAGTTGGTCCCAACCGATGAATTTAGTGGAGTCAACAGAAACTTGACTGATCAGGCCTTGGCCCAAATGTGGCCATATTTGGCCAAGTCGGCTCTGGCCAAAATTTGGTCGTATTAGGCAAAATCGGCCTTGGCCGAAATTCAGTCGAATCCACTCAAGTCGATCTCGACTGAAATTTTGTCAAATCGACCTTGGCCCAAATTTGGTCACGTCGTCCTCGACCGAAATTCGTTCGAAAGTCATCCAAGTTCATCCCATGCTGAAATTTGGCCTCATTGACTCCAACAAAAAATCTGTTAAATTCTATAGTGTCAGCCCTATGGACACAAGTTTAAAAAAATTTAATTTGAATTTATTTTATGAAAGTTAAAATTGTTCAAAATACAAAAGATATGTTATGCCGGTGAATTTAATTTTTTAAAGTTAAAAAATATGTTTTATGTTTTTAATAAGTTTTTTAAATTAAAATTAATCTATACTAAATTATCTCAGAAATTATATTATATAAAATCTTCTAAAATCTACTTTATAATTTACCTGAGTTGAATTCAAAAGTTTATTACATCTTTTATGTTTATTTTCTCTATAAAATCTCAAAAAAAGTTTAGCCAATGAAAAACTTCAATTATATGAACTAATTAATGTGTTACTATCATTTCATAAACATAATACAGGCATGAGTCCAAGTAAAGCTGAATTGGTGATTTGCAAGCAAATTCAAACAGATATCTCACCAAATGAAAAACAAAAATCACCTGAAAGCTACCAAGACAAGATAAATGAAAACAAGATTCCTCTATTGATGATAACCACAGGCCAAGAAAAAATATTAGAAGTTGGAAACTATAGTCAGCCTCTTAATATTTTTCTCCTAATGAATGAACAGTTTATAATGTCCAAAAACTTACTAGTTACAGACAAAAACTTGTAACACTATCTATACCTAAGGTAACAAATGGTCTTGCTCAACAATTTAAGATCAAGATATGTTGTCTAGGTAACAGTATATCCCACCAGTTAGCACGTTTGTCTCTATTAAACTGTTATGTGCATCTGCTGCAACCTTCATAAAAGGAATGTAAAATGCCAGAATTCAAGTTAATTTTTCTTGTTCACTTTGACCTTCTGTCCTTGGAGTTGTGCAATCATCTGTCACACCTGTATTCATAGGAAAATAACAATATGTCACACCTGTATTCATAGGAAAATAACAATATGTCACACCTGTATTCATATACCAAGAACTGTGCTCAAACTCACAATATGTTATACAATAAAGTTTAAATGAAGTGATAACTATGCATTAATTGTTTGAAAATCTTAATTCAAAAACCATGTCATATCAGGTAAGTCTATCTATTGCAAGAGTTTAAATGTGGTATCCTGTAAACAAGACTATAAAACAAGATTAGTAACAACACAGTGCTGCAACAATGAGGTAATTGAGATTTCTTACCATCAGTAACAAAGTTAAGTGCTCCTCAAATAAGTAGTAGTAGCATCAAATAGATTTCATATTGACTAAATTTCTTACAATTTGTTTTAATAGAATCTCTTAAATTTTAATATATTAAAAATTTAATCCTGGTAATTTGATTAAAAACTGATACTGGAATCAACTGTGAGTTCACATGTACTCTGACAGTAAACATGTTTTCAGGGAAATGGATGGATTTTTTTTAACAAAGGAAATTTTACTCCATATTTTGAAGTTTTCTGCATTACAAGTGTTCATTTAACATTATAAAGACATCTGTCTGATGCTCAAATATATATTATCTCTGATACTTTCATGATTGCCTTTACGTTTAAACAGAAATTTGAATAAAACAAAAGGTTAATCATTCATGTTGCTTTCAAGTGCAAACATGATGACTTCTTTTAATAAGAGGTAGTTGTATAGGCAAAAACGCCATGATTGATGATCTCCCTCCCTATCCATTTATAAAACTAAATCTCTTTTATCCCAAAAGCATATTGGGACAGAGGTTCATTTTTTCTTTCTTTTTTGTAGTGGGAGGGAGATAGAAGCAACTGATCAATAGGAATATTTAGGTTTAACTCAAACTCACTTGAAAATGTTGCCATATGTGAGATAAAAAGGAAATGCCATTTCATTCAAAGAAATGCAAAAGACAAAATTCCAGAGGTTTTTTTCTTTCATTTTTGTAGGGTGAGGGGGATTGAAACAACTTAACAAGTGAATTCAGTTTTAACTCAAACTTGCATGAAAATGCATATGAAATGAAAAGGAGATGCTATTTTATGCAACGACATGCGAAAGACAAAAAAGGTCAAGCCAGAGAATCTTCACTAACTTCTCTCCATAGTTCCATACCTTGATTTGGTGGAGAAACAGAACTCTCAGCTGCTGCAGGTTTCAGGACATCAGCATTAGAGTTTGGCGCATCACTCGTTTGTCCTGAAATTTCACAATTGGAAACTGGCACATTTATGTCCTCTCCAATTTGCATTTCATCTTTGGAACTTGTCTCATTATTGGATCCATCGTTTTTCAAGCTCTCAATTAAGGGTTTTGGTGAGTCATTTTTCTCATTATCATTTTGATTCAAAGAAACAGCTTCAGGTTCTGGGTTGACAGAATCCTGCAGGATATTTATGGATGTGCATGTAAGAAAGAAACCTCATCAAAGACTCACGTTACATTCCCAGGGCATTAACTGGTAGGTGAATTTTCATTCACATCCACCACTAAAGCCAAGGTAATAGTCTCCCTTGTGTAGAAACTCTAAGAATGTTTATCTTGGGAGATCATTATCTAGAATTGAACATAATTTAACATACAGTAAAAAAGGAAAAAACACTAGTGTTGGTACAGACATCCACCAAGGTATTGAACAAAATAGATTATGACCAACTATATCTCAGGAAAGGTTATAGAAAAGGATTTCAGGATTCAACCCATAACAAATAGGAAACAAAAAAGGTTAATATTTAGTGGCAATCCATAGCTTTTCTTGCATGCACACAGAGGCTGGGGGTACACCACTAACAATCATGTGAAAGTCCCATGAATCTATGGGCATAGTGCCCACAGGCAAAACACCTATGGCAAACCAAGCACTGTACACATGAAAATTTTATTCACCAATTGAAAAATCTAGTACTGTCATAAACTTCACCTTGCAAACAGAATCTATAACTGTGTATATAAGATCACATTTATAGTTAACTTCCTTCCCATAACAAAACCGAAACTGTCAGTTTTAAATTTTTAATTATTCCCTGTTGGTGCCTCTGAATAAATTTTTAGTGCCACTAATCTGGCCCACATAGAATTCTATTCAACAGAAGTAAAAACAAAAAATAGTTGACCTTTAAGGATTCCGCAGCAGTTGTTGGGATACTTGACGCAGCAATAGTATCTGCTTCTTTATGGGGTTCAAGAAATTCTGAACTCTCTCCCCGTAATTCCGATTGATTTTCCATTTTCTCTTGCCTGAGCACTGTAGAAGTTGTTACATTGTCTGATTGCATAAGCATGTCATTTAAAGCAACATTTTCAATTTCACCAGCAGTCCTTTTCCTGTTTTGAGAATCAAGCACACTATGCTAAAACCAACTTTTTCAAAAGGGAGATTCAGGGTGGAGAAAAATTGTAAAGAGGACATACCTATTGGAAGAAGTGTTAGCAACTGGACTTTGAATGTTTGGCTTGTTTGAAAACAGAATTCCATGAAGTGGCTTTCCATCAATAACAGTTTCAATAGTGTATCCTGCTGAGATTTTTTCCGTAACTTTGGCATGAAACATTCTCTTTCCAGGAGGCATGGGTTGCCTTACTGGGATATTTAGTTTACCTGTAAACATGATGCTGGATACTTAGATTCACACTTTCAACGGAATAACCAAACATCATTTTTCATTCTTTTAATCCAGGCCCATAACCAAAGACCACAATTTTCCTTTTTTGGAACTTAAAGTACTTTACAAAATATCAACTTGCCATCTCAGAAGAAACACACAAACTCGTCAGAGAAACTAACTCTATTTAGGAGTGCAGCTAAGAACACTAATCCTCACTACCTTCTCATTATCAACTCAAAAAATGGCAAAAGACCAAAAAAATACATTACCAAGATAGCATGTAGTATGAGTAGTGATATACACAGGAGGGACTTCCAAAATCCAATATACAAAGAATGCAGGAAACACATATCACTTCAAGGAAAAACAAAAGATTTTGTTATATTCCTCAGGAAGTTCATATAAAAGCAGGTTCTCACTTTGTTGGCTATAGTTCAAGATTGTCATGGGATGATTACTGCCAGCATCCACTCCATATCCACACAGAACTGGGTTTTGGACAAGACTGAGATTCTGCTCTTGACATTTCAGCTTCAACTGCTTCCTTAAGGATAACTTCTCTGGTCTGAGTTCTCTTTCCTGTGTAATCCCTAAAAAGTCAGAAATATATTAGAAACACATTTCTGTCACAAACTTCTTAATTTGTAGAAATTCTATAATCAAAATGTTCCTCAGTATATTTAACAGGAAAAAATTTATTCTTTGCTCAACCTGTGTATAGGTAATACATATCATCCAGGGCCTCCAGACTTCTATTACAACCTCCCAAAAACAGAAGAACACCACCCACATGTGGATCTAAACAGTCACCAGCTACAGAAAATCTAGCAGAAGGACCAGTAGGTGTAGTTGCCACCTTCGTCCACACACCAGTCTCTGTTTCCAATTAGGAATGAAAAACAAGGGCACAAATTTAAAACATGAACAAACAGTAAATATTTACTACAAACTAGTACTGTAAAAAAGTTTGAGCTCCTGTTTAAGTGTTTATAAGACTTAGACACAAGTATCTATATTAGACATACCAATATCAAGCATATGCAGGTCGTTGTATAGGCATTGAGCTTCTGTAAAGCCCCCAAAAACAAACAAGCTGTTGCCCAAAGAAACTGTACAATGACCAGCTCGAGGTGGCAATGGTTGGCTAGACATACACATTTTGCTCCAGGTAAGAGTATCTGCATTTACAGAAGAGGCTAGTAAATTATACTCCGCTAAATACTCCCTTTCTTGCACAAATATTCAATAAGTGTAAAGTATAACAATTATATAAAAGGATACGAAAATACCAGTATCTAGGACATGAACATCAGACAGATAATAATCTTGTTCATCTTCACCACCGATCACAATAATTTTGTTTTTCCAAGATGAGCAAGTGTGGCTATCTCTAGGAGATGGTGGAGTGCCTGATGTTGTAGCACGGTGCCATGTATATGTTTCTACAGGTGAATAAGATGAAAAGAAATCATAAGTATAATTCTCATCTTATCCATTAATAAAAAACTGCAAATTACTAATGCAAATGGAATTATATAGAACATAGTAAATAGTAGATCAACTATTCACAACTAAAATTATAATGAACTTTAGAATCAAGACAAAAAGTGTAACAATTCCAAGTTCCACCATGTGTTAGAATATAAATTAAGAAATCCTTAACAATTTTGTCACACTATATCAACCTATGTGATTGTGTGAGGTCTCATGAATGTGAAGGGTAAAAATTGAGAAGTGAATTAGTTAGATAAACAAATGGTAGTGTGTGATAAAGAAAAGTCACCTGTATTTAATATGTAAAGGTCATTGTAGTACACATCATTAGTATTATTTGCAGATCTCCCACAACCACCAAACACATACAGTCGTTTGCCAATAACTGCAGCAGCATGACCCTCCCGTGCCTCTGGTGCTTCCCCTCTCACAGTTGGAAAAATCCATGTATGTGAAGCTGAGATAGTTTAACAACAGTGAGTGCCATGAAGTTAAACAATTACTGTACACTACAGGGTGTACATAATTAGATCACCCTAAACTCTTCCAAATGTATTATATCATAACTATGGTGTAAAAATTAGTCCAATAACATTCCCTTCCCACATTAAAAATTTCAGAATAATGACTCACAAGTGTCTAGAATATGCAAATCATTCAGCAGCCTGGTCCCATCTGTACCCCCAAACACAAAAAGACTATCACCAACAACCGAGCAACTATGGCTGTCCCTAGGAGTAGGTGGGGTCCCTTTAACTGCTGGTTCACTCCAACTCTGTCTCACTGCAAATCACCAACATCAGCCATAAAATAGCTGCAGATAACAGAATAAATGAATAGAAACACTTCAAAAATAATGCAAACAACCAAGGAAGCACAAAACAAAATTTACTGCATCATTCAACACATTAATTTACAACCCACTCAAAACAAATTATAATAAACAATGCACCTAACTTAAAAGATATAGGATGTCCCAAAATAGTGAACGCATCTGATCATAAAGATTCAGGAAGAACAAGGGACCCCACCCATATCAAAAATTAAAAGATGAAAGAACTGAACAAATAAAAAACTAACCATGCTTAGTGAACAGTAACAAGCAGAAAATGACAATGCAAACAAAGTTAAGAAAAAAAATCAATCTTAAAACTAAAAGCCATGTCAAGATTTAAAGAAACAAAAACAAAAATACTCAGACACAAGAAAAGAGAAAGATTGTGAAACTTACGAGTGTCGAATACGTGAACTTGGTTGGTCTGACAGTTAAATTTGCCGTAACCACCGAAGAGATAAAGAAGTCTGCCATCTCTAACAGCGTTACACGTGTGGCCCCACCTCCTCCCTGGTCCTTCTCCTCCTGTTCCCTTTACCTTTTCCCACCTCATTTTCCCCCTCTTCTTCAAAAATTGTTAAACAAAACAAAACGCACTACCCCACTAAAAAAGAATCAAACTTTTTTCGCTTCAAATTTTAATCTTCCCAAACCTGAGAGACAGGAGAAAGTGTGTGAATATTTAAAGAATAGAGAAAGAGGTTTTGGGATTTGTGATTATTTTCGTTCATGCAAAATAGAATAAATAAATAAAATGTGTATCACTGATATCACTGTCACAAGACAAAAATTGGAAAAAAAAAAATGCATATAGTGCAACACTGGAAATGGGTTAAAGAAAACAAACCAGGAGGGGTAAAGAGTGAAGAGTGAGTTCTCCAGAATCTGATCAGAGAAAACACAAAGAGGGTAGAAAGAAGATATTGGAATTTTAATTTTGTTATTATTTTCTTCAATGTTATTTTTCTTACAAGGTTACATATTTGTTAATTGTAAATTATACTTCCTGTTATAGAAAAACTATATTCTAAGTGTAAAGGATTTTTCTTTTCTATAATTTTGTTATGTGGTGCTTTGAACGTTACACCCTGTTATTATAAGATTGCATTTATTAAGCCTTATTTTTTTTTGTAAATATCTTTGCCAAATTTATTCTATAGTTGTAATTTTAAGATTTTGGATAGTACCCTCAATAGTTCTTTTTGACTGTCCAGTTATTCATTGTATTCCCTTTGTATATTAAATGACTTAATTGAATTGTTTCTTTACATAATAAATAAATAGGACTGTTTCTATATTATAATAATAATAATAATAATAACTAGGGGAAATATATGTATATATGAGTGTCTTTTTTTATTATAAATCATTAATTTAATTTTAAAAAAATAACTGAATTTAAATATATAATAATTTAAACGAATAAAATAATCATTTAAAGAATTAAAAAAATATTATTATTTTAATTTAAAATAATCATTTAAAAAACAAAATTCATATATATATATATATATATATATATATATATATATATATATATATATATATAAACACACACACAAAAAAAAAAA
>Ga0209589_1012679_pt1 | contig 11353 bp, 4 predicted proteins | sample CowpeawhiteBW_FD_187525 | JGI IMG/M metagenome (GOLD analysis project Ga0209589, IMG submission 187525) | Root nodule microbial communities of legume samples collected from California USA - Cow pea white BW (SPAdes) (version 2) | ecosystem: Host-associated > Plants > Roots > Nodule | place: USA...
TTTTATTATGAGCTTATAATTGTTTAGTATATTGTTTATTTAGTATGTTTATTTATTTATATTTTAAAGTAAATCAATTTATTTTGTTTGATCTCAAATTGTCGTTGCATGGAGTTAGCCATAGTTTCTCGTTTGAGATTGAATACGAAAATTATTTACTTGTCTCCAAGTATTTTTGTTAAAGAATATGTATTTTTTTAAAAGGAGACAATACTAATAATTTAAATGTATTCAATCTTGAATTGTCCGGTTGGACAGTTTAAGAAGATTAATCACTTTTTAATAGTTTATTAGTGCATGTCTATTTTAATATACATATCTCAATATTCATGAATATTTGTCAATTGTGTTTTGTATTGATCTTTGGATGCATATTTGACTGTGGTTAAATGGCCATATGCCTCGGTTAGACCAGAACCGAGGCAGTAAAGTTAACTTTCTGTCGCGGTTAAAATAGACCCGAGGCAAAAAGTATATTAAATTTTTTTTTTTAATTTCTGATACTCATTAGGTCTCGGTTGTGCAAGAACCGAGACAGTAAAGATTAAATATGTCTCGGGTTGTAATCGAGGCATAAAATACTAGCTTTTTACCTCGGTCGTATATGCAATGGTTGCGGACCCGAAGCCAAAAGCTGAAAATAACCGCTGTCATTTTCCTTCCTTGCACTAGTGTTAAGATATTTAATATAATTTTAACAAACATAAATGCTTTACATTAATACGATTTTTCACCCACCTTAAATATTTTGGTTCTTATTTTAAAAATTATTTGTTTAAGAATATTGTTATAAATTATTTTAATATTATTATCTCAACTGTTACTTTTAAAAATGTCTCTTTTATAAACGTGTTACTTTTAGGTTAAAAATTATTTTATATATGAATGTTGATTAGTAAATATGTTTTCATTATGTATGTTGAAAGATTGTTATATTCGGTATGGTTATGGTAATTATTGATTAAATTTTTCGTTACTCACATTAAATAAGGATATACTTCAACTATGTTTTAAGCAACTAACTGATTGTAAATTTCAAATAAAACACTGAGCTTTAGAGAATGTACGGTGTGAAGGATCTAGCCCACAAACATTTGTGTTGAAATTAAATAATTATTATTTGCAAGATGGTTTTTTTTTTAATTTATATACGTTGATTTATAAATAAATTTATTTCGATGAATATTATCATTGCTGTATATAATTCGAGTTATATTATGCAGATTAACCTTCATTTTGTAGCTGTATTCAAAGTTCATTCATCATATTTAATTCGATTAACTTCGAGCTCGGCTCGGGGCGGTGAAGAGTCGTTAAAGCGATAAACCTCCAGCTCGGCTCGGAGACGGTGAAGAGCCGTTAAAACGACAAACCTCGAGCTCGACTCGGGGGCGGTGAAGAGCCATTAAAGCGACAAACCTCAAGCTCTGCTCGGGGTCGGTGAAGAGCGGTTAAAGCGACAAACCTTGAGCTCGGCTCGGGGGCGGCGAAGAGTCGTTAAAGCGACAAACCTCAAGTTCGGCTCGGGGCGGTGAAGAGCCGTTAAAACGACAAACCTCGAGCTCGGCTCGAGGGCGGTGAAGAGCCGTTAGAGCAACAAACCTCGAGCTCGGCTCGGGGGCAGTGAAGAGTCATTAAAATGACAAACCTCGAGCTCGGCTCGGGGCGGTGAAGAGCCGTTAAAACGACAAATGTCGAGCTCGGCTCGGGGGCGGTGAAGAGCCGTTAAAATGACAAACGTCGAGCTAGGATCAGAGGCGGTGAAGAGCCGTCTAAAGCGATGATTAAAGCTCGACTTAGGGCGATGAAGAGCAGTCTTGATCAATGATTCTTGCAAAACCAAGACTTCTTTTTTCAGCCTTTACGCCTCAAATACTGATGCTCAAGACTAGGGAGTTGTCTACCGTCCTGGTCGTCCAAGGCCCAACCCGATTCATGAAAGTCTACGGGCCTAGTTGATATTTTATTAAGATATTTTTATATGAGATATATTGGTCAGTTAGTTAGGATATTTGTAATTGTTTTGTCTATAAATAAGATATTAACCCTCAGGGTCAGGGGGAATTGTATTTTCTGACCTTAGTGTATTCTTTATTTCACGTTAAGTCAGAAAGATTCTTAAAATTTTGTCTTCGGTAAAAAATATTCAATTTTTGACCGGAACAGAAATCATATATATTGATACGAGCATTTATTCAAAGACCTATCAAAGGTTGAATTCAAATACGTGTTGTTTGGAGATACTTCAAATGTTGCAGTGAAAGGTTAAGGTACAATTTGGTAATTGCAAAAGGATGGTCGATGTTGGATAATGATATGTGTACAATGCACCATATCTTAAAAGCAACACTCTAAGACAAGGCAACTTATGAAAAAAGGTTACTCAATACTCATAAAAGAGCGAGTATTATATTTGAAGGATAAGTTTGGATAGAATGCACAAGTTAACATGAAGAAAAACCAAATGCGTAAATTGGATATGAAGATCATTCGAAAAAAGTGCTTAAAAATTTGATGTTGAGGAAGTAGATTTGAGAGTTCAAGAAAACAAACAAGGCAAGACTGAATTTGGTGATAAGGAGGATGCCCATATTGTTCAATTATATGGTAAATACCATGCTAAGAAAGAAAATGCTAATCTAAATGTCATGCCAAATACCCATTGATTGGGGATTAAAACAAGCAAATAAAGGGCAGTGAAAACCCAATTCATGATTGTTGCTTTCCATTGAATTTTATCGATCTGTGGGTGAAATTTTATTTTCTATGGACCCAGACAACCATTTACCCATTCATGTGGTTGAATCAAGTTTTGGGAAGCAAACTAGTAAAGCGAGTAGTGATAGTTTAAGTTTTAAGTGGTCAACATTTTGGGAAAGGAGTTATTTATGGAAGACATTATCAATGGAATCAGTTGATTCTTTTGAAGAAGAGGAGCTTGCTATTTAGAGACTATCAATTGCAAAAGGTGATTCACAAAACAAAATTAACAGAGGTTATAGTGGCAATGTAAGTTTACAAGCAAACTTATAAAGAAAGGAATATGTTTTCCATGAGCAACGTTTGACACTTTAGCAAAATGTCTCAAAATTATAAGAACAATTGCAAGTTGAAAGGGATCTTAGAGCTACAATGGAAGTAGGTTTGAGTATGTCTTCAAGATAACCTTCTACTTAATGCAGCAAGTCAAGATCAAGTTGCAAATATCGTCACAAAATTGTTAATATTAGAAGAATTTTAACTTAGTTTGAAATACTTAAATTGCATCAAGAGGATGATAAAGATGTTTTTCTAATAACTTAGATGTGTTGTTAGGATGCATTTAAGGTTAGAGTGCAACCACAAAATAAATGTTATTTAGTAGTGAAAGCTTATACAAATTCTGGTATCATAGCACTAATTAAAGGTCAATTAAAAAAAAAAAATAGGTGTAAGTTATTTGAGGTGTACTTAAATACGTAATCGTTATTGTTTATATAGATAATATTTTTTTTATCAATTTTGAACGAATTGTTGAATTAAGTGAGAAAACCACTTGTGATTTAGGTGTAGACACTAATAGTTGTATTATCAATATCCATAATCAATCAAAAAGTGGATCATGATCCTAATGAGAAAATTTGTGTAAGAATCTATCAAAAGATTGTCCTCGGATTTTAAGAATGAAGATCACGAGGTGCAATCTGAACAATTATCAACAAGGTTGGCAAAACAATCAAGCATAAAAAATATCATATTATTATGAGAAAGTTGTATATACAAATACTAAAAAATTGTATATACAAATACTTGACTCCTTTAATTAAGAATTGTAGATAAATTATTTTTGTTTTTTACAATACTCTAATGTGTTATTGTAAGAAAGATTTTTGGTTTTACTTTATTTAGGTATTTGCAAATTTTTGTTTATTTACATTTCTTTTTACGTATGGTTAGTTAATTACACCTTCACCATTGTGTATAACAAATTGTTTTTAAAAATAATTGTATTTATAGTTATGAGATTATTTAACAAGTTGTACCTTCACTTAACAAGTAATATCTTACCAATCTTATTGATATTGAAATATTCATTTAATAGGTATCTATGTAAATATAACACAAAAAGTTATATTACTATATTGTTTGGTAATACAAATTATGTGTAACAAATTCTTTTAAAAAAATGCATTTCATTTACAGTAATAAAATTTATAGCAATTTGTAGCTTCACTTATTAAATAAATAGTTATACTTTTTATAACTAATTATAATTTCAGTATCACGTTTACAGTTAAAACCCAGCTGTATTTATTACCGATATATATCTGATTAGGTAAACCAAAGAATAATGTTGTAAGCAATTCAAGTTTTTATTATTCAGCATATTCAACTTTGCATGGTCATTTAACTAATTCAAATATATTGATTACATTTTAATAATTTGAATTAACTAATAAGAATTTATCAAACTCTAAAGTGGTAAAAGTAATCTTAATATCATATTATCGATGATGAAATATTTTCGAAATACCTATCTATATGAAAACATAAGACAAAAGGTATATTACCATATTGTGAAGTAATAAAACCTATTATCTATTAAATTTCATCCAACTGTTATTTTTTTAGAATTAAAAAAAAATCAAAACAAACTGTTCAGTCGAAAACTCGATGACTAACCTCATAAGTCAACCAAATTCAGTAATAAATGAGTCAAAGTTTGATTGTGCAATAATCTGAAATGAAATTTTGTTTGTCATCCTTTTATTTTAAATTATTTTTAAATAATAATCACAATAAATAAATATAATTTTAAATAAGATATAAATTGAATTTTAAAATATTAATAACAACAAATAAAATGGTTTATAAAATCATAAAAATTAAAAAATTAAGTGTCTAAACACACAACAACAATTTCAAACATCTTAAAATTTAACAATAAAACATATAATTTTAATACAAAATCAGATATAGGTTTTAAGATGAGACGAATCTTTGTATCGATACATTTCATGTTCAATACTCATATCATTTGTGTATCTGCCACCTGTATATCCCTACCATGTCACTATTTGGAAGGTTGACACGTACCTACAAAACAAATAAAATAAAAGAGTAAATAACAGACCACTATTTTCAAAATTACCTGATAACATTTAATTACCTGATCAAATTTCCAACTAAGAGTAGCATCCCTAGCCTTTTCCAGCAATTTGCAATGCTTTCATTTCTTTTTGTTCATTGAATGTAATCCCAGAGTCACTCACTAAGTATTTCCATATATTCCTTCAAGTCTACATACATGAGGCAAATCATAAAACCAGTTCTCCACCATAACAAAAATCACCACTCAACACAAAGACAACAAAATTATCATCATCAAACCACCGTTTCATTACACAAGTAGAAATTCAAATATCTCGAAAGTCTAACTCAATCCAACAAAATTAATTTGTAAGATAAATTTTTATTTATTTATATATTATGAAATTGTTTTATCTCTAGTTGATCTAAGACTTTCAACACACCTCTTCACACCGAGGTATATATATTTCGTACGTGAGTCTAGAAATGAGAGATCCAATAATAGTCTGAACTAATGGGTTAAACAGAATGTCAAAAAAATTTATTAGGATAGACTTTTTTGGTTTTTTTTTTTTCAATCCGATTCTAGTACGATGTTAAAAATGACACTTTAAGTTTAATTAAACCCCACCAAATCTGGTAAAATAGTTTTCATCTCATTTCTATACTATAAAATTGTATTTATCTCTGATTAATTTCGACTTCCAGCACCCTCAACAAAACCCCAAACACACACAACACAATTCAAATTTCGACCGACTAGTAGCATTCAGTACCACAAGCATCACATTAACAATGATCCATTAAAATTCCAATGTGGTTTACTAGGAATATGAACTGAAAACCAAAACTTGATGACCTGAAATCTTGACGAAGGTACTAACCAGTTGCGACCGCGAACTTCTTCTGCACTGAAAATGACGACCAGCTGAAAAACAATATGATAAATGATTGAGTGGCCAGGCGCAGATGCGTTAGTGGCAACGAAGTCAGGGAAGACGAAGTCGAATGGCAGAATATGGAGGATCGAGAAGGGGAGGGATCCAACGAAGTCGTCATTATCGTCGTTGGGAAAAAGGGAAACGGCATCGACATCATCGCTGTTGAAATCGGGATCGTTCTCCCATTCCATTGAAGGTAAATGAGTTGTGGTTGCGATTGATGCATCTTAAAACCGAACATAAACGCTTAACATCTCAGAAAATTTAGGGAAAGAGTGTGATGGTTAAGAAAAATTGACAAAAAGTAAAAATATTTCTAACCATTTACTAAACCGATAAAAAGAGATAGCTAATAAAAAATATTTTTTTAGTGTTAATAAATACCTAAAGAAACTAAAGGCCACAGCAGAGGTAGAAAAATGTCAGAAATAAAATATGATAAAAAATCTATAAGACCATTGGAAGTGGAACATATTAAAAAAATAAGAAGAAATGAAAAAGTTGATGGAGCCACTCCAAAATGGAGTAGAAATGCAATATAAGACACATGAAAACGTGAAATTTGCAATAGCAGCAATACCCTGTGTTTGCATTGATGACTTTTTGATGCCTTTGTGTTTGGTACAGAGTGTTGTGTGATTGTTCTCTTTTTTTCGTCATCAGGTGATCCTCTCTTGGGTTGTATCCCCTCCTTTTTACAAGCATTAGATATTAATTAAGTGGGTTTTATTTTAATTAATTCTATTTGCAGTTTATTTCTTTTTTTATTGTAAAAAATAATTTAATTATTTTTTTATTAGTTTATATAATTTTATATAGTAATTAGATTTATTAAATTTCATGAGAAATAAAATATTTATTAAATTTTAAAACGTTAATGAAATCTAATTGATAAAATTTAAAAATATTTTACAAAAATATAAAAAGAAAACAAATATTCAAATTATCAAAATTTAATGAATTTTTTTATACACTAATAAAATTTATAATACATTATTTTATCAAAATAACATAAACTGGTAATAATATAATTTTAACATAGATCTTTCATCTTTCTCATTTTAATATATGTTGGATAATATATAAAAAAATTCATGACAATTACATTAAATTATTATATTATAGTTAATAAAATTTATTTATACAATTGTAATGATAAAATTACACGTATGATAATAAGTATTAAAATAAAAGTAATTATATAAAAAAAATCAAAATGGTATTCTACATGATAAAAGTAAACAAAAAATAAAAATATTAAAAAATATCAAATGTATCATTGAATGAAATCACACATAAGAAAACAATTGTATAAGTAAGGGTATGATAAGATGAAAAATATCTTAGAGATATGAGAAAATTTTTCAAATACTAACAGTTAATAAATGATAGGGATGGCAAAACGGATCAGTCCGACCCGTTTTGGCCCGGCCCGTTCGTGGCCCTTCAAACATAAATGGGCCAATAATGGTAATGTGTCCTGTATGAGACATGCTAATGTGTCAGGCCAGACTGGTCCGTTACTTTTTATTTTGTTTTTAATTTTTTAATTTGTTCTCAAATTTTTTTATTTTTAAAATTTGTTTATATTTACGTACAACTTTATATTTAAAGCATATTTAATCATGTAAAATATTTTGTAAACAATTAATTGATTAGTTAATGTTTTTAATTAGATAAATAAAAATAATTATTGAATTTACATGTTATATTATTCTATTATAACTAATAATTATAACTTAATTTGTAAGTGTTAATAATTTAAATCACAATATTATTATATATTTATACATGTTTTAAAAAAATTATATAAAAAATTATTTTTTTTTAAATTTTTAATTGGAAAAAAGGCCAACAAGCTAGGACAAGTTGGCCCGTATTTTAGTTCGTCAAATTGACGGGCTGGACATAACAGGTCAGAACTAACTGATAAGCTAAAATCTTTAACCCAACTGTCTCTTTAAATACGAGCTGAAAGACTAGCATGTTGAGCTCATACCGTTTTACCTCCCCTAATAGTTGATAGATAACGAAAATTATTTTAGCAAAATAAAAGAGTTGTTAAAATGAAACAAAAACTAATAATAATATAATAAAAAAATAAATTTTTTATATTACGTAGTAGATAAAAATTTTATACTATTGAACACTTAAATTAAGAGTCTTAATCATTTTCATGTGAAAAGAAGTATTCAATAAATATAAATATTAAATAATATATAAATATTAATAAAAAAATTATTATGTAGTTTGAGTAAACATTTTATTATCAACTTGTATTTATTTTTACAATTTAGTAAAATTATATAATAACCTTTTATTAATCGCAATTTGTCGTATGTTAAAAAATAGTTTATCTCTACGATAACTATTTGAAAGATAAATAATTAATATTACACGAGAAGAACTGAAAGATTATAATATCATTTAATTATAAGTTATTATATAATAAATAATAAATTTGTTATATTTCGTAATAATTATCTTAACTATATTCGTATTATAATGATAACCTAACAGTTGATGATAACGAGGTATGGTATGTTATTAAACTTACCATAACTGATTAATAAACTTAGATGATTTGGATAAAAAATTTAAATGCATTAATGTTGCAAAGATTTATTTATCCCATCGTACAATTGGAAATGAGAATAATTTTTTAAAAGATAATTTAAAATAATTCAGATTCAAGAAATCTAGGATGTATTTGAATTTGAGAATGAATTTAAAGGTAAGTGAGTAGATAAATTTAAGAGGACGGAACATAGACGAAGATGATGGTGTTATTTGTTTTAAGAAATAGATGAAAAAATTTGAAATTAAAATTGATAAAAATTTGTAAATAATTTGATAAACATGATAAATATAAAAAGAATGTTTTAATAGATTAAAATATAAAATTACAATTTTGTCATTATAGTTTGAATTATTATAAAATATATTTTTTTAGTTGAATTTAATTTAAAATATAATGTCAATGGTTAAAAATAATTTTAATTTAAATATTATATTATAATAAAATAAATAAATGTTGTATTATTATTCAATATTATTATGTTAAAATGCTTTATATTTGATTATTGTATTATTAGTATTATTATTATTAAGTATTATACTTATTAAGACACTCACATCACAACTCTAAGCTTACTACATCAAACCTAATGTTCAGTTTTAAAGGCCTCACTCACCAATGTTTAACCAATCCATCAGAAGCAAACTCATGCGCAAACTGGTTTAAATAAAAGGGACACATTGGTAACTTCACCATGTATGAACCGTAAATCATCCCAAATCTTCTATGAGGATGAAGATATAAACTCAAATCAGATATCTGCTCCCTTTAAATCACTTCAAATTCATTGAAACAAACCGAGGTGATACTCGCTCTCAATCGCTCATCAACAGTAAATACGTCGATACAAACACACGCTTAAAGTTCTTTGTTAGACTTGAATGAAAGATCTTATGGACCTGTCCATAATAAATTTTATATTGAATAAAAATTATACATACATGATTTTCCTGTTTCAAATTTCAGAATACTTCAAAAAATTGTTGATATGTCTTCGTTAAGTAACAGGGATCAAAATTCTGCAACTGAGATAGCATCACCTTTTCTCAAGTATGTCATCTTCAGCTATTGATTAACCTTCTATCGTTTCATCATCTACCTTTACCTTCTTTCCACCCTCCACTCTTTGTCGTTTCACTATCTTTGATTTACTCCCATCCTGGGGCTTTTGTCTTCGGACTGCAGAAACAGAAATTAAAACAAATGTATAACATCCAAGTAAAGAACCAATAAGCATAAAACTAAACCCTAAACTACAACCAACCACAAGTTAAAATTATTACATCAACTAAAGTCTGATCATCGGATTTGGGATGCAGTGAAATGAACAGAAACTCCCAAATTAAACCAATGCTTCATTTTTATTAATAATGCCATATTATACAAGCTATTTTATATATAAAATTTCTCGAAGAATTCAAGGGTTTGCATCCTCCTTGAAAGAGCATTCCCTTCTGTTCCAATTATTCCTCTATTTTATGTAAGGTGAAATGATACGCTCAAAAGCCTCGTCTTTTGCCAGCTCTACCTACGTAATTACAAAATCATTCTTCCTCAAAACAGATGAAGCGCAACTCTGACCGAAGGCATTCAAAAGCACTGGTTAAGACTATAAATAAATAATAACAGTAAAGGTCATAGCTTAGGCTCAAGGGAACCTCAGAGATGTTCGTAATTCATATTCGATATACACACAAGCCGGTAATTCTATATTTCTACTACACAGTAATAAACTAATTTGATTGACAACACCAGATTCTTTTTTCCAACTTAGTTTTAATTTCCTTTTAAGATTAAGAACATTATGAGCTGCATAAATTATTGCGATAAAATGGCTTTAATTGTGAAACAATCCTCTACCTTAAAAAGACATGAGAATGACAATATGAGAAAAGATGATTGGGAGATGATAATCGCTTAGCTGATTCATGTATATATGTATGTACACACGCGGGCACACACACACATATACATATACATATATGCATGAGTTCTTACATCAGAAATACAAACGCAAAATATAAAAAGGCTACACCTAAGACTCTAGATAACAAATAGATACTACAAAATACCGCTTTTTGGCTTTCCAATAGTTGGTCAAAATATGTACCAAGTTTATAACATATAAATTGAATTCGAGAAAACGTCTCAAGAATTTGGCCAACATGCTAATCTCTTGAAGCTGACAAATTGAGTGCAAATTTCCTTGGACAACTCCTCTTGAACAAAATAATAATAATTCCCCGTGTTAGATTCTCACAAAATACAGGATCGGAGACAATATGAGTAGTTGTTTGGTTCTCACGAAAAACAAGATTGGTTTTGTCACTCAACAAGCTGCACCAGATTCAGTGCTTGCCAAACATAAGGATGGTGGCCGACAACAATGGATTGTGGTGGGTGATGGTTTCCTCACTATACAATGACAAAGCGAGATCAACCTCCTCTTATACCAAATTGACAGTAATTTTTATGTGATTAAAGTATGTATCATTGTAGTAAGTATCGTACGATTCACGATACGAATTGTACGATACGATACGATACATCCTCTCCGCGATACGAATCGTTCGATGTATCGTTTTTACTCCCGAATCGTAAACGTATCGTACGATACAGGTGCGAATCGTAAGAATCATAATTCGATTCGCGATACAAAATTACCCCCAAATTAAAACCCTAAATTTTTCCCCCTGCCAATTTACCCCCAATTTAAAACCCTAAATTTTCCCCCCTTTATTTTATTCACATTGAAACTCTCTCT
>Ga0209589_1012683_pt1 | contig 11351 bp, 8 predicted proteins | sample CowpeawhiteBW_FD_187525 | JGI IMG/M metagenome (GOLD analysis project Ga0209589, IMG submission 187525) | Root nodule microbial communities of legume samples collected from California USA - Cow pea white BW (SPAdes) (version 2) | ecosystem: Host-associated > Plants > Roots > Nodule | place: USA...
TTGAAAACAATTTTAAGTAAAGTTGAATGTGAAACATAATTTTAAATAAACTTAGCTATGTTAAAAATATATAATAAAAATATCAATTTGAATAAAAATATCAAATTTAATAAAAATATTTGTATAACATTTATATAAAATTAAATTTTGTTTCAATTTGGAGAGGGACAAAATTGTTATCTTTTACATAAATTGTGACTAAATTGAGACAAACTAAAATAAAAGGACCAAATTGAGACTAAGTAAATGACACCTGGCATAATACTGACACGTGTCACTATCACTGTCACGTCACTCTGTCACTGCCACGTGACACGATAATAATTTGATACGTGACAATTTTTTTTTTTAAATTCAAAAATAAAATAAAAAATAAAAAATTCAAAAAAATATAATAAAAATTCAAAAAATTGAGAAACTCACACGTGACACTTCCTCTAACAACGTCAACCTTGACTTAATAGAAAGGACAAATCTGAAACGTTTAAAAAAAAAAAAACAATTTAAAATTTTTAAAATTTTGAATACCATTTTAAAATTATAACCTCCAAAATAATTAAACCTAATCTTTAAGACGTGGAACAAAATTTTTAAAAAAACTTTTTCTAAGTCACAAGGGTGTGTCACAGAAACTACCCGCTCAGAACTTTGGTTCTTCTTCTCCAAATCCACAGAATTTCCTTCATCTTCCCCAAATTTACACAGTGGCTCGTTCATCTTCCCCCAATTTCGTTATTCTTCTCTAAATTCTCCAAATTCACACAGTGCCTTCGATCTTCTTCCCAAAATTCCAATCTTTCCTCTGGCCGGCACAGCTGCATTTCCGACCGGAGGGGCGTGATCCAAACCTGTATCACCAGCGCTGCCACTGTGCCTAGGCTCCAATCGTGTCTTTCGTGCTAAACCTATCTATGTTTTCTATGCTTGGAGCATTTTGGTGTGTGATTCTTCAGTGACACACGTGTCCAAGGAACTGTAAGGGAATTAGTTTAGAGTCCTTCACTGCACTCTGCACTCTGAGATTCTCTCAGAAAATGGAGATACTAGCACGCATTATCATTTCACTTTGCGCTCTCTCTTTCTTCTCAGTTTATTGTTCTCAATATCTAGCTTCAGGTTACCATGAAGAAGCACTTTTACATAGTTGAAAAAGCCAGTTTTGTTTGCACCGTCCTCACTTCTTTTTCTTCATTTGAGACAGATAGGTCACAACTTCCCCTGTTCGCGTTTAGTTGGTGGGATGACAAGGGCACATTCCAGGCCGGTGACACAGCAACAATCAAAGTAAAAGTGCTTGAGAATGCTGATAAGATTGACAGAAAAGTTTTCAAGCCCACACTAAGTGTGAATGGAAAGGAAGGGAATAGTTCCTACGTGTCTACTGTGGTGTCAGATTTCGAAGGAGACCCAAATGAATGGAAGATCTTCTTCACCCCCATAAGGGTTGGATTGTTTAATGTACTCATCAGTGAGGAGCGTTATAAACTTGATGATTCATCTTTGCATTTCCAAGTTGAACCAGGTTTACTTTCTAAACTGTTTAAATAGAACTGAATGATTCATTGGTAGGTTGGTAGGTTTTGATACCTTTTACATCACTTCAAGGATTCTGTTCTTTTGCAAAATTGGAATGAAGATAATTTTGTTCCTGGTGTTCTATTATCTATCGGTGTAGGCCATGGTTTTATATGTGCCAGATAGTAATGCTTGATATTATTGTCCTACTGAAGGGAACATGTACCCTTCTGTGTGCGTTGCATCATGGAAGGGTGTGAGACATGAGTATGAAGCTGGTTCAAAAGCTACGCTTATGGTGCTACTTAAAGATGCATTTGGGAACAGTATCTCTAAGAAGACACAAGTTTCCTATTTGCCTGATTTTAAGATGTCTGTTTTGCATGAAAATGGTTCTGTTGCAAGTGCTCCTGATATCTTTAACATGGGGTGGATTGAGTTTGATTATATAGTCATTGAGTTTATTGTGACGAAAGCTGGAAAGTTCTCATTGAGCTTAGAAGGAGGAAATCAAACCTTGAAGGGTTCTCCATTACCATTGAAGGTGAATCCAGGTTGTGTGCCTATTATTACAACTAGTAATTGTTGCATATGTGATTGGTACGATTTTTATTTTCTTCTCATATCAGTGTAACATTTATGGGAGGTTGAAATAGAATAATGAAATAATTTGTACAAGTTACTATTGTTATAGATTGTAGATATAGATTTCATACGTGGGGTTTGTTTCTTTGTTTCTTCCATATGTCAATTTGTTACTTCTAAAAGCAAATTACAATAGTTTGACTTCTCTCTCCCTCAATTGCCAGGAGCTATAGATGTCTCTAACTGTATAGCCAAATGGAACATTGAATCTCATGCATGGCAATTGTCTTCCAAGATGGAAATCTTTATACATCAGTTAGATAAATACGGAAATCTGGTTTCTGGATTATATCCTTTTGATTCTGAAGTTGTTGAAACTGGCTCAAACTTGTCCATACCGATATCAGATCTCCATTTTCAAGAAGTGGATGCTGGAATTCAGTTGTTTTCGTTTAGCAATTTTGAGCCAGGGAACAATATATGATTCCCAGCATAATAAAAGCATTTCCAACATGCCATATGGTTATACTGTTTTTATAGGTAAAGTTTCATTCCTAGTCTCTTAAAAAATGGATTTGTCACTTGTAACATCATTTACTATTTACTATTACTGATATAAACATTGCATTTTTCCTTCTCCCTCATCTCTTTATCTTTCTATCTTTTTGTGTAGCAAAAAAGCCGAAGTTGGCTTTTCACTTTAAGTAGTTTCTTACTCCGTAGTTACTTGCATAATCACTTCAGCATGAAAATCTAATTACTTTGTTATGTTCCTTTTCAAATAGGTTACTGTGATGGGGTTAAAAGTGTTGTTAATGGATCAGGTTTAAATGATTCAGTAGCTGGTGTACAGGAAGAATTCTCTGTGTATTTGAATGATATCTATCAATATCCTTCCCCTGTTCAAGCAAACATACTTCAAGTAGTCATTTTAAGAGAAAATGACTCGTACAGAATTATGCCAGTCGTATATGCTGTTCTTGACAGTAATGGTATTTTCAAAGATAAACTTCTTCCTACATTCCTGTATGTAATTGATTATTTCAATTTTTTTGTTATTATTGTATTTGACATCAGGGAGCAGAATAGCTTCAGGAGTGAGATATGACATGGAAACTGTGCCATCATCTTCAATGGTGTTGAGAAACAATGTAAGGAAGACAAAAGTTAATTTTTGGTGCACAATTAATTAAGACTCTTATGAAGTTTCACAATATTTTCAGTCTAATGGGAGCAGGAGCGGGAGCGGGAGCTTTATCATGGCAAGTGATTTTCGTGTGGATTACAATAAACCCTGAGGTCGTCTTAAGGGTGTACGATTTTTTCAAGCAAAGTCGTTAGATCCTTACCCATTGACCGTAATTATTTCGCAATCTATCCATTTGCGTAATATTCTCGAAAATCTGTCCTGTCCCGTAAAAAAAAAACTAAAATTAGATTCCTTTATCTTATCATAATGATTTCCATAATCTGTTTATCAGAAATAGAAGCATAGAGGTATTTTATTCTGACTTACAAGCTTGTTCTGTCTGCTGTAACAGCCTTAGGATCAATCATTGTCATTGAATTTGTTATCATATTCTCTCTTGGAGCCTTGCTTCTGTACTTCACCTGTAAATGTGCAATTCTTCTTGCACATGAAAGAAGAAACAGAGAAGAAAGGTCTTCAGAGCTATCTAATTCCCGGAGTTTCCCCACAGCAACTGTAAGTGTGCATATATAGCCAGATGAAGTACTAAGTGTATTACAGAACTATTATAATTATTGTGAGATTAGTATGATAATTATTTTGAAAACTACATGCAATACAGAAATATTTAAGAGTTTGGAATAAACATTGCTGGACAAGCTCTAATTTCAGATCATTCTCCACTATCATCATTATGGGTGCTCTAATTTCACTGTACTGGTTGAAGAAATCATAATTAACATAAAAAATAAAATTAAAAAGTCAAATTAAAAATTAATCTTAATTTAAAGACCATTTTCTTTTTGTTATTATATATTTTACTCTTGACTTCAAAATGAAAGGGTAAATATTTGTTCGTAAGTTGCTCTAAGTTTATATCATGAAACTAATAACTTAGTATATATATAATCTATTACCTTACAACACTCAATATTGCCAAGTAACGAGTCATTCCATGCATAAATTTCTAAACTAAAACAGAGAGAAATTCAAGTGTGAATTTAAATCGTAAAAATATGAAAGTTGAATATTATATAAAAATAAAGATTCATAAATTTATTATTTTAAGATTTTGAGAAAAAATAAGTTGATATTAAGTTTTTTGTATTACATGGATATTAACTTTGAATAGAAAAAGATTATTAAGGACTAACTGGTATAACTACTCTCTATTACTTGCTTTGACATAGAATAGATCACTTGAATAGACCTAGCAAAACATAATAGATTTATCTAATAATATATTTATCTAAAAAAAAAATGTGAACCTAGTATTAGAGGAAAATATGGCAGAAACAATATAAAGGATTTACCGAAAAAAATTGTCATATTCCAAATATTTGTCAAGACATATTTATTACAGAAAAGATAATAGATGATTATCCATTTTGATACTAAATAAAAAATTCTATATTAACAAGAGTATGTTTACATATAATTGATAATTCTATATTATGTTTACACAATTATTAAAGCTCATCATATAAATAAATGTACAAAATCTATGTAATAACATATATTAATTAGTTAACAAAAATAATAAAATCAAACATTATATAGAAAAAAAATATAGGATTTGAAAAAAGATAGAGAAATTAAATATTTGTGTTTTTTCTAACTATGGTTTTAAAAAGTGTGTTATGAGCTATTAAAAAATTGTTCACTAAAAAATAATAATAAAATAACATAATCTTTTCCGTTAGTATTAAAAAAATATATAAAATTCAAAAATAAATACCCTCATATGAAGAGTTAAATTATATTTGTCTTTAGTAAAAAAAGGAAAAATATCACATAACATTTAATTATATCATGAATGTTTCATAACATTTATATTTTCAATTACTTTAAATTTTGTAATAAGAAGTTTATAAGCAAACGTCAAAGTTATACTTAAAAAGTTATAATATATATATATATATATATATATATATATATATATATATATATATATATATATAAACTTATGCCAAATTATTATTATAAATTTTGGGCTAAAAAGATTTAGTAACTTCTATTTAAAACTCATTTATGTGTAAATTAATAATATAGATGTGATTTGTATCCAAATCAATATTTACGAAAATTCATATTACAACACGTGTGCATAAGATTCCAAATACTAAGATTTGTGTATTTTAAATTTAATTGATTTTCAATTTTTTTAACGATATGGCAATCTTTTCTTTTACTTTTAATTACATAAGATATTCATAATCTAATAAGATATTCAGAATCTTGTATAATAAATTTAATAGTTTTCATATTAGTTTTCTGATATTTTTATGTAACATATTTATTTTAATTGTGAAATTATTTGAAAAAACTATTTTATTATTTCCACATTGAGCATGCAGATATTAGTGATGATGCATTAATATTTTTGTGTTACATTATTTATTAGCCAATACACTTAATTAGTATAATAAAATAGGAATAATAATTGAATAATATAATAATTGAAAACAAAAAAGTAATTAAAATGATTGATCTATAAAAAAAGTTTTACAAATTTAAATTATAAATATTATTATCAATAATATAAAATTAATATGAAAATATTGTATTAACATGTCTAAATAAAAACTAAAATATAGAAAAAAAAACATAATTAAGGCTTAATTAGTTTTATATAGATTGGTTTCTTTATGTAGCTGATAATATCTGGTCTAATGGATTTTAAAGATGCAAGATTTTGTTACAGAATATTCTTGATGGATCATAAAAAGTAAAAAACAAAATCTTACTGATTTTGTGAAAAAAACAAAGGTTATAAATACTGAACTAGGCCTAAAGTAACAAACATTATTTCATCTCTAACCTTTTCACTTTGATTTGATAAAAAAAAAGTGAGTTTAGTTGCAATTTAGAGTGTTTGAAATCGACCACCATTAAAATTCCAACTCAAGCTCTTCAAATCTTCCAGGTAAGTCATCATTCTCTTCTTTTCCAGATTTTGTTGAACACTTTAATTTCAATTGTGATTGTTTTTGGTTGCCATTATAAGAATTTACTTCACATAACATATGTTAGAGCAAATTAAGTCTTGCATTTGTTTTTAATCTATAGAGAACAAACAATTACAAAGAGAGTCATTCGTTTTTATTGACTTATGTTAGGAATCCAATCAAGAATTACATAAAAATATAGTTTTTACATTCTTTGGATTATTTTTTTTATCAACTTATAACATATTATATATGGAAAAGATAATGATAATGAATTTCATTATATTTGATTTGATAAAAATGTTATTGGAAAGCTAACTAATGTATGAAAGTTTGTAACTAGTAAAAGAAAACTGATAAGCTAGTAATTATATGCTTTGGAAATACAAAAATAATAAAAATATATAGTTAATTTAAACATTTTTTAATTTTTAATCTATAAACTAATCATTCTAATTATATTATTTTCTCATATTTTTATAATCATAATTTTTGTAATATTCATATTAAGCTATATTTTAAATTAGTTTTCATTAAAATTTAAAGTAAAGTAAAAATTATACTTTTAAGTAGGCACCATTCTTTTTATTATGTTATTTAATATAGCATTTTAAAAATATGAAGTTTAATGTTAAAAATATGAAAAAAATTATTTATTATATATTCTTGTAATAATCATGTGATAAAAATAAAACTAAAAAACATTAACGAGATAATAATTTATTAATGGATAAAAGGGAATTATATATAATGCTAAAAGTTAACTTTTTAAATGTCTAAAAAAATGCTCTAAGTTAGTGAAAAAAACTTGTTAGAAAAGATCAAAACATTTGTTACCTATAATAAAAAATATTAAAAACTAATTGAAAAGCCTCATCAAACATAGTCATAATGATTTCAATATTTTAACACTTTAAAAGAAATTAAACAACAAAAACTAAAATGAAGATTTGAAGTATTTATTTGAATGATTCAAGTGTTTTCTACAAAACAAAAAAAAAATGATAATATATATACAATGAAAGTAACGGAAAATTTAATTAAATATTCATGTTACGTAAATAAGTAATATTTTGAACCCAATATTTATATGCTATAAAATATAATCTATTTAGTAAAAAATTCATTTTGTTTTATTTATGTCAGTGATCTTGTAGCTAAGATTTCATTCCAATCTTTGAAGTTACAAAAAATAGCACTTAAGTGGTTCAAATTGCGTCCTGATGCAGTCATCTGAGTAAAAAATGGTTTACATGAACTGCAATAAGAGATGTGAATATTAATTTAAAATCGTATTATTAGGATTTGAAGGAAGAATATCACTAGGGAGATACAACATCAATAAGATCTGATCTTAATTACATAAGGAATTGATACTACTCTCAACTCAAAACCTTAAGATAATAGGTTTATGGGTATTTATTTTTATATAGTACTCTACTTTTTCATTTCTAACCAACGTGTGACTTAGACTCACTTGAATTCCTAAGAAGTATATTATGTGATATTTCCAAATAGATATATAAAATCTCTTCTGAATTGTATTTAAATTAGATTGCATTGGATCTTCTGTGATCATCTTCATCTTTATGCAGCAGGAGTTGATAGAAGCAAAAGATGATGCAGAGTAATGATACTTGTAATGCTGCTGCTAATTCAAGTCATAAAAAACGAGTGAAAGTTCCAAAAAGAGGACCTGGAGTAGCTGAACTTGAGAAGATGATGAGAGGGCAAAACGGAATACACACAACTGACAAGAGAATTTCAGAATTAAGTGATGGAAACCAGTATGATTCTACTCATTTCTCATCAAAACATTTGTATAGTGAGTCCAATCCTTTTTGGTCATATTTTGGAACAGTTTTCAAGACAAACCATGAATCTTCACCTTCACCTTTGAAGAAGGTAAACTTTCTGACATTATTTAACATCACACTATATAGTTACTTCTACCTTCTTTTTGAATGATGTTTCAGTGGAAAAACAAACATAGTTTGCCTGGTTTTAGTTAAGACAAGTTTGTTAACTCATATGTAACACACTACACAAAAAAATTGTTAAATATGGCGGTTATTTGGAGTATAAAATGACGGTTTTGACTGTCATATTTTGTGCGTATGACGGGTACAGGTATCGCCATATATCCTGCCACCACAATAAATAATATGACGGTCTTGGATGAAACGTCACAATACCGTCATTAAATGCATTGTGCAAATAATGACAATTCAAACCGTCATTTTTTTTAAAAAGGTAACCGTCAGCTTTGCATGTACGAACGATGCAAAGTTGCGGTGAGGGCAAATGAGTAGAAAATTGCATATTGTTAACAAGTAGTATGTGTTGCAGATGGTTAGCATGACACAATCTCACTCTTCAACCGTGGAAAGTGATCTGATTCCAAGTTTTTCTTACTACAATAGACCTCTCCGATCATCCATAAATGATTCCAACCAGGAGTGCTACAGGTATATATATATAATGCCTTTTATCATAAGACATGAAACATGGGACATTTTCTAACTATAACAAAGTTGGAGATTTTAAAGTAACAACAGTCTAAAAAAGCTTCAAAGACATTAACACAAAACACAACAATTCTTGGTCTTTCTCAGGGATGTTCCAGCATTTGCTACTGCTGAAGTTCCTTCACCTCCTCCTTTGCATTTGTTTCCAGTGCAGCCTTGCCAAGTTATTGAAGTAAGTTGCAAAAGCTTTGTGGAAGGTTCAATATTTCTACAATCTTTTGGTGTGGCCATAGCTGAATATATATATTTGTTTCTGGCTTTCAAAATTTGATAGGGTAAAGTGAAGTCGTACCAAGAACATTATTCAGAGGCAAGTGGAGTATATCATAGACCTTTCTATAACTTTTTACAAGTGAGAGGGGTCACAGAAGACACAAATCCTGGCATTGATCTCAACTTGAGACTCTGAGTTTAAATCTCTTTCTTTGATTTATGAAAATCAATAGATTCAGTTGATTTAACAGTTGTTTTATTCAAACAAAAGTGGTTGTTAATTATTTTTATTTTTTTCAAAGATGAATCAGGTTGACATTGAATTTATGATGCATATATCTATCTACCTGCTGTGTCTTTCAGATCAAAAATGATTTTTGGACAGATAAATTTTTGACAAAAGTTAACAAAATTATTAAATAAAGTAATTTTGTACTTTTTTATGGGAGTTACAAAAGTATAATAATAAAGTTTTAGGAAATTTTTTACCCAAAAATGATTATTTGTTAAAATTTATCGAATAAAATTTTGTTAAAATATAATTTTTCCTTGGAGATATGTCAAGTTTATATCATCATATTTTAAGAAACTAATTTTAAGATCAAAGTTAAAAATTATCATTACCCACACCTACTTATTGTAAGGCCCATTAATTTTGGCTTACTAATTTTCTGCCCTAAAGCAGAGGGCTGCCCCTTGTGCTTGAGCCTAGAGTTGGCCCAACTGATAAAACCTGTTCCAGTTGCCCTAACGCTCCACTTCTCCTTGCATTCACAGAAACCACAGTCGTTTTCCCTAACTGGTACACTAGAGCTCTGCTAGGGTTTGTCCTTGTCTCGAACCAGTCCGTCCCAAGAGCTCAACTAGTGATTTCTACTCCACGTAAGTAACTCTAAACCTATTGTACTTACCTTATAAAGTTTTACATTCGTTTTTCACCGATTAAAGTCCGAAAATAATCGTGTCCTCCGCTGTTTCGCCAGTTTTGCAAGTCCGTCTTTCAAGTTGCTGTGCTCCGAGGTCCCGTGTCGAAGTTCTGTTAACCCTTTTCCAGGTACGGGAAGTTAGGGTTTCGAGTTTGAGTTGTTCTTAATCTATTTTTGGGTTGCTTTTGATCTGTTTGGGTATACTGGATGTTTGTATGGATAAATCGTTGTTTGTGGTGCGTGGGGTATCTTGTATGATGAAGAGGCGTCAGAATTCATATATGTTGCAGGTGAATCCAGGACGAGACCTGGTAATTTCGCTCAGGCGAGTCGAACTCGCCTAAGCGAGTCTGGCGGAGGCTCGCCCAAACCTTTTTCGCCCAAGGTTGCCCAAGCAACCAGCTCTTTTATTTTTGAGCGAGCAGACAACTCGCCCAGGCGAGAGGGGTCTCGCCTAAGCGAGATCCCGCGTTGTTCATGCTCCTGTTTGGTGCCCTCGCCTAGGCGGAGGGGAGGACTCGCCTGAGCGAGACCCTCTAGCCTAAGCGAGGTGCTGGGCGAGGCAGTGTAATGTGTGATGTTTTTCTTGGATTTGTATGGATAATGTTGGCTTGGTTTTGAGTATTTGTGCTAAAGGCTTGGTATGTGTGAGTATGATAGAGTAATGCAAGTTGTGAATTATGTATAAAGGGTTGACATGAGTTTTGCATGAGATTGTAATGAAAGGGTTGGTATGAAAGAGGCATAATAACGATATGAATTGGAAGTCCTTGATACATGAATGGTTCATGACGAGATGAAATGTGTTGAGCCTGGAACATGAAAGGCATTGACTTAAAGGTTGGTACAATTAATATATACATGTGTAGTGAATATCATTTTGGTTGTGCGGTTGTGTCCTGTATGTGTCAGTGCATAATTCCTTGGGGTCTCTAGGTGAGACTTTCCGGGTTGCGCTTCAGTGGTCGGGACGTAATCCCATGGCCCCTGTTAGTGGGTGTCATGGTGGTGCCCCATCTGTATAACTAGGTAAGGATTCAAGGTAAGGTTGCATCCTGACACTCTGAGGAGCCAGTTAGTCTCACTTAGAGCGGACTGACCCCTGTGGTGAGAGTAGCAGGAGGCCTGAAATTCACTAAGGGCTAACCTTGTGGTGAGAGAAATTTGATTCATCGTAACACTTGTAACACATAGCTCGGAGATGAGCAGCTCAGGGTCGAGCAGAGGTATCCACCACAAGTGCAAGCATCCGCTGAATCCAACCAAGTTATACGTATCCGGATAAGTCGAGTCGAGTCGTAGTGTATTGAATGAAGAGTCATAACATGTTTGGTGGTTATGTGGATATGAGATGATGAAAATATATTTGACTGTATGATGAATATGTGTTGGCTCTAGCTTACCCATTTTGTTGCATGGTTGTGTTGTATGTGGCTGTTCTTCCTTG
>Ga0209589_1012685_pt1 | contig 11348 bp, 4 predicted proteins | sample CowpeawhiteBW_FD_187525 | JGI IMG/M metagenome (GOLD analysis project Ga0209589, IMG submission 187525) | Root nodule microbial communities of legume samples collected from California USA - Cow pea white BW (SPAdes) (version 2) | ecosystem: Host-associated > Plants > Roots > Nodule | place: USA...
ATATAATCTCATACAATGTCTGAGAAAATTCTAACTAATAGTGATGAATTTATTCGAAGTTTAAATATGAATTAAAAGTCTCTTATTAAGTAACATATATTTACAAGAGAACTAATAATAATAATAATATTAAAATTTAAAATATATGTCTTAAAACAATATAAAAATTAAATGCAATAGAAATTTAGATTTTGTTTAAAAGTTGAATTTAAAGAAATAAATAATATTTTCCTTTCATTATAAGGTCATTAAAATAAGGAAAGAGAACTTTATGAGACTTCATGTAGAAGTGAGTCTACGCACCTCACAGAGTAAGTCTTTGAGATAATATATAATAAGTTAAAGCAACCTTTATTAAGACAACTTTCTATAATAGAAACAAGTCTACACGCAGCCAAATTTCCTCACATAAAGCGTTTGAGGTAAATTTCGTTGGGTAAAATTTTAATATAAAAAATTATAATCAGATAATATTTTTTATTGCGGTTTCACACACAAAAGTCGGAGATCGAATCTTAAAACTTAATCAAGGAATTCAGAACTTTTGGGTTTTGTTTGAGGTGAAAATATTAAGTAACTTGTTATAATAGTAGCGAATTTAGGGCAGCAACTTTTCTCCAACAAAATGTTTGAAGTGAATTCTGTTCATTCAAAATTTAACATAGAGAGTATCAGAATAATAAAAAAAAACTGTAAAATTCGAATAAGAATCAAAATAGAAATAATGTTTATAATAATATAAATATAGATGATAAATATAATAAAAGAATAAGGTTTAGATTAATTTTGATTGATAGATGATAAATATATATCCACTTATTCCAGGAAAGAAAGTAGAACAACTTACTCTTCTAAATCTTTTTCTTTATTCAATTTCTAATTAACATTTTTTTTTCTTTGTAGGACTAAAAGTCGTCCATGATTACCTTCTATTCCTATAGATTTAGAAGTTTTGTAAGAAGACAAAAATTTCTTTCGAAGAGACCATATTTACTATAGTACAAGAACTTTTCAAAGAAGTTATGCTCCTAAATTCTTAAATGCGGGTGAAGAATTTAATACTATGTATTGGAATGAAGTTTTATTATAAAAAATAGTATCCGCATTCTACATTATAGCAAATATGTGACTAACCATGTTTAAATCTTAAAAATCCACATATATCACAAATAAAGAAATGAAAAAAGGATGGAGAAAGAGTGACTTAAAATAGTAGAGTGAAGAGTGAACTTGAAATAAATTTAATAAGTTATCATTTGAGTTATTATTTAATACTATATTGAATTAAATTACACATTATTTATTAAAGAATATTAACAAAATATGTTTAAAAATTGTGAGATATGAGTAAAAGAAAAAAGGAATGAATACAAGATAAAAATTACGGAAGTAAAATGAGGGAGGGAAACTTGTTTTATACATTTCTTCTTAAGTTCACCTTTTATTTTTTTATGTAATATAAAATTCTATTTTTATAATTGTTAAATATGTCAATAAGGAAGAGTTAAAATTGTATGCTTTGTTGCATTCCATATCTATTTTTAACACACACACACACACACACACATATATATATATATATATATATATATATATATATATATATATATATATATATATATATATATATATAACATATATATGTATATATTAATTACAACAATACTACATTAGTAAAAGACAACTTCTATGAAGGTTGATGTGGTGCCACTTTGTAACTATTGCATCATTGAGAATCACAAGATGGTAGGTACGATCTTACATATATATAAACCCGAATTCGTTTTGTCAAAAAACACATAGACAACAATGAAGAAGATTAGTGTCTTCACTTTTTGGTTGATTTTGGTTTTGCTGGGAGTGTTGTGTTGTGAAGGGTGTTGGAAGCATGAGAAAGAAGCTCTTGCTAATATCAACAGTGTCTACTTCGACAACAATTTACCTTGGGTAGACACCACTGACTGTTGCAAATGGGACAGGGTCGAGTGTAACTCCACCACAGGGCGAGTGGTGAAACTTGATCTTTCTTATGGAAGTGATTATCATCATGGATATTGGATTCTCAATTACTCCCATTTTCTTGTGTTTGAAGACTTGAAGAATCTCAACTTGTCAAGCAATGACATATATAGCTGCGTTGAAACCGAAGGTTCCATCTTTTTCTTTTACAGAATGAAATAACGTCTTGTATCAGAAGGTTTGATGTTATATGTTACCATGCTGTGAAATAATTTAGTAACAGTACTGGGTTGGTATAAGAATTATAATATTGAATAATTTAGAACAAATCATAAATATGCAGATGTTGAATTCGTGGTAATTTAAGTCTCGTCTTTTTGTCTTGCAGCATTAGGACTAAATAATCTCGAGGTCCTCGATTTGAGTAATAATTCTGGCACCCACAATATCTTATCATGCGTGCTTGAGTCTTCATCTCTTAAGGTTCTATACTTACAATTCAACAATTTCGATGCAACTTCATACCAAGGTCAGTTTTTATACATATTTTTCTAAGTAGTGCAACGTGGAAGAGATTGATAATCATATATTTGAGGTTAGATTGAAGATAACATCATTAACGTGACATCAGTGGTAATATTCCTGAACCGAGTATCATCAATCATGCATCACTAGGGGATTTGAATGATATAGTAAAAACTGCATTAGTTTGTAGCAGCTGGTTGTTACTAATAACGTGTTTTTTCACAACATAGGCTTTTGTTGGAGAAATATTGATTTCTTGAGGAAAAAGAGGTAACATAATGCTGTTTCTTGTAGGTTTATTCTCCATGTTGGTAAATCTTGAGGTTCTTGACCTGACCATGTGCGAATTCAGCGACGATGACATTGCATCTGCTTTGAGTGCCCTTCCATCTCTCAAGTCTTTAAATTTAGAATCTTGTACTCAATTGAATTGGAGACCACTTCATAGTAATGACACACTTTGCACTTCGTATCATTTCCTTTCTTTATCTATGATTAGTTAATTAACTATGATCAGTGTGTATGAGAGTAGGTTTTTCAAAACTGAGGACATTGGAGATCCTTTACTTGACTACGGTGGAGTTGGATGACAGTAACTTAAGGTCTTCAGGTTGTTTTTTACATCTTCCATTAAATGTTTTCTTAAACATGGTTCACAAGTCTTATGAGAATATACTACGGCGTCATCTAACAACTACTAATAACTGGATGATGTATCATGCAGAAAAAGAAGAATTCGCATGGCCATCCAATCTGCAATTCCTTGGATTAAGTAGAAATAGTTTCAGTAAAAAAGTCTTTTCTTCTCTAAGCGGGCTTAGACATCTCAAATCTCTTGATATAAGCGGAAACGATTTGGAAGGATCTTTAAATATTAGTGGTTAGTACCTAAATTATCATGGATTTTTCTGAACTTGTATATTTAATTTAAGTAAAGAATTTTATTGTATAGTTCTATATATGCTCAACAAGTGAATAATATTATAATACTATACTCTCTCCAAATGGTATTTTCAATCAAACCTTTCTTTGTCCCTGGCAGGATTGACATCAAGCAATTTGGAAACTCTTGATTTCAGTCGGAATCATATCACCAATTTTGTTGAAAACCAAGGTATAAGTGCAATTGGTGTTTCATACACTTAATGTTTAGTTTATTTCAATGCAATTATAATTTTTTTTTTTCATTTTCTCCTCTCTTCTAATTTAGTACTTTTCTCCACATAATTTCTCAGATTGGTCTGGGCTTAAGATGCTGAAGGAGTTAAACATAAGCTATAATAAATTCAAGGGGCCACTTCAACCATATTTTGCTGACTTCTCATCCCTTAGGAAGTTGGATCTTTCTAATAATCACTTTACTGGTAACATTGGTTCTAGCCTTGCAAGTCTTACATCCCTAGAATATCTTGGTTTTGAAGGAAACCAATTTGAAGTCCCTGTTTCATTCACACCATTTTTCAATCATTCAAATCTTAAGTTCATCTATGGCAATGGGAACAAAGTCATACTGGACTCACACTCTTCTATGAAAAAATGGGTTCCGAAATTTCAATTGCAAGTGCTCAGTTTGTCTTCAACGACTGAGTCCCATTCTCTCCCTATTCCAAGCTTCCTTCATTACCAATACAATTTGACTCTTCTGGATTTCACTGGATGTAGACTAGAGGGAGAATTTCCAAAATGGTTGTTGGAAAACAACACAAAAATGACATACCTTGTTCTTAAAAATTGTTCCTTCACTCAATTCCAGGTACCATCTCATCCCCATCTCCACCTTGCAGAAATGATTGTATCCCACAATGCAATATCAGGTCAAATCATGAGGCACAATATCAGTTCATTTTTCCCAAATTTGGAAATTTTAGACATGTCTGAAAATGCAATCAGTGGTTCAGTTCCTCGTGAATTTGGCCTAATGAAGTTACTGCAAACACTGGATCTCTCAAGCAATCATTTATCGGGAGAAATTCCGCATGAGCTAATCAACATGAGTTCATTGAAGACATTGGATCTTTCTGATAATCAGTTAACAAAGGTCACATTTGGAGTTGGTCACAGGTACACAGGAAGCATCAGTTCATTGGACATAAGCAATAACCAATTGGTGGGAAAAATTCCAAGCCTCATTAAAAATATGTCAGGATTGGAGCATCTTAGTATGTCCAATAATCATTTTGAAGGATCTATTCCGCAGGAATTTGCAGAACTTAAAAATCTAATATATCTAGATCTCTCCCAAAATAATCTGACTGGTGAAATTCCACCTTTTGTAAGTTCTTCAGTTAAGAGTATCCATTTGAACAACAATCATTTAACAGGACTGTCCAAAAGAACGTTCCGTGGAGGCTCTTCCTTGGAGTTGCTAGAACTTAGCCACAATGAAGTAACCCATAACATTGAAGACATGGTAGAAGACATTATTTTTATAGATTTGAAGATTCTTCTTGTGAAAGGTAATCACTTCAATGGGGATATACCGAGTCAGTTATGCAAGTTGAAAGGTTTAACCATACTAGACTTTTCTCACAACAATTTAACTGGTGTGATACCCAGATGCTTGGGTAGAATGCCTTTCTACAATGAAGACCCTGAGGAGCTACGTAGATTGTTTTATGGCATCATTCGTAATACGCCCAATTCTAGATTTGACAGACAGATACCAAATGTGGAAGAGACAGCAAATTTCACTACAAAGGGGAGAACTGACACTTACATGGGGAGTATCCTTGCTTACATGTCTGCAATTGACTTATCTCACAATAAACTTAAGGGCAATATCCCATCTGAGCTTGGAAACTTGAAAAGAATACAATCATTGGATTTGTCACATAATGATTTGACGGGGAAAATTCCTACTACATTCTCCAAGTTGCGACAAACAGAGAGTTTGGATCTTTCATTTAACAAGTTGAGTGGCCAAATTCCTTCACAGTTGAGTGAATTAACCTTTCTTTCTTCATTCAATGTATCTTACAATAACTTGTCTGGTGCAATTGAGAGAAGAGGACAATTTCTGACATTTGAAGAAAGCTGCTTCAGGGGTAATCCATTACTCTGTGGACCTCCACTAGCAAGAAGTTGCAATCCTGAGCCTGATATTTTCCCGAGTGACTCCGACAACGGAAACAGTGGCAGTTGGTTGGACAAGTTCGTTTTTTGTGTGACATTTGCCGTGTCATACGCATCATTTTTGTTGGTAACTGCAGCGGCTTTGTACATTAATCCTTACTGGAGGCAATTATCCTTTTACTATGCAGAACTGGTGAGCCTGAATTGCTACTACTTTGTCGAGGACAACATGTGCAAGTTTTGTAATCTTGGAACTGTGTAACATATTACCCTGTGTGTCTAAAACATCACTGTCTTGTATGTTTGCTCTAAGTGTGATACAGTAGTTTATTAGTTATGTATACGTTGTATGAAAATCGTATGTACTTTCTCTTTATAAATGGTTACTAGAATACACTCTGACTTGTTAAGTTAACAAAAATTTTACGGTACTTTTTTCTTATAATACTTATTTTTTATAATACCATGTTTAACTTTCTCATTTTATTTATTCAGATTTAAATTTATATTTAGATTTTTCAACACCTATTTTAGTAATTTTCTTTTAAAATGATGCTAAAATTTAAAAGTACATGTATTATGCCCAAACTATATAAATTCTTATTTATTATATTGAACTCTTGGAAGATATGCCCCACCTTAGAATGATGAAGGTAGAATTTTTTGCTCATTATTATAAACTGGTGAAGAATAGGTTTGATTTCTAATGAGCACCATCGCAAAATTATGAAATTCATATGGACAAAAAGAAGGTCCTCCACTCCTCCCTCCACTACTTCATATTCAAATTTAATGAAAAGGACAAAAGAGGCAGCAATAATCAAATCACCGACCAATTGGTTATCAGTGAAACATTGATATGATGTCAAGAAATTCTATCCTGTCCTAAAGTTACACTGTCATGTGAATAATAAACATTAGATTTATCTCCATGACTAGTAAATCCAAAATCCTTGTCCCATTCCTACAATTATCGATAACATGCCCTGCTCTTGAAATTTGTTCTCCTTTCCCTTTTACTATAGCCAGATTCATTTTTCGTTAGATTCGTTTATTGTATTTGCACGATGAGCGAAACCCAGCCCCAGGTTGATGAAGTCCCACACAAAAAAAGTTGGCTTTTATAATTGTTGTCACCATCTTCTTGTGTTCCTTTTTATCGTGTTGAATTTAATATGGTCAAAGATCAAGTAGTGGTGACCCAAAAGAAAGGAAGAGAAAAATGTCTCGTTGAAAACTTTTATCCATCTTGCACAGAATAATTTAGCAATGTTTTTTTGGAAGAAGGCATTGTAAGGAGTGCTTAATGACCTGTAACAACACAACTACTTTATAGTGGTCCAAGAAACCTTATTTACATGCTTTGACCTTTGGTGGAAACGTTGTTGCTTTGATGCAAACATTGTCTTATGGAATAAGATGAAACACAATGGTAACATAACACTGTGAAAGTGAAATAACATAAGCAGAAGAGACAACTCAGACCACCCTTCTTACAAATCCAGTTATGTGGTTGGGACTTAACCGCCATTGAAGTAGTGAATGTGGATAAGAGTCATTTAAGTCATTGATATTCTTATGTTCTATGATTTGCTAATATCTATAGCATAAAATTTGAACATTCACGTTTCTTAACAGGTTATAATGTTATCAAGAAATTTACATCTTCACCATAAGTTTATCACGAAATGCGAATTTTATCTTGTGATTATGTATAATAATGATTTTACATTTTCCAAAGCCAACACCAATCATAAATCATGATCTTGTGATTTTAACCTTAACATTTGTTAGTGACCTGGGTGGTAATTAAAGAAGTTAATATAATTCAATGTTTATGAATTGAAGCTTCACTTGAGATTTTCTTTGGGTATGCCTTGTCTAATAAAGCAAAAGTCGCCCAAAGTATAAATATTAATCTATTGTTTCTATTTATAAGAGTTAATTAAAAATTTAAAAATAATTGAGTTCGTTAATAGCAATAGGTTTTTGTTAATGATTTTTTGTAAATTAATCACAGTATTCACTCCTTTTTTTCACTTATATATAATCATTTGTCCTTTTTTTTTTCACTTCTTCTATAATCATTTGTCGTAACACAATCTATCTCTTTTTTTAATTAAGAGTTTTTTAATCTAAAAATAATTAAGGAAAGTCAGTATTATAAAAACAAAAATATCTCTTGTAGTTTGAATCTTATAAATAGGAAAGAGTATAATTCTTTATATATCTTTTTCCTAAACAATTCTACAAGCAATTTTGAGTATTAGTTTTAATTTATGTATTTAAATAAATATGAACACATATAATTCATCAATCAGAACCGAACCTTATTTTTAAAGTGTAGGTGATAACCTTCTTTTTGGGAAAGAAATAATTATTAACACTTTTATAAGCCTAAGAGCTTAATTAGTTATCATTGAGGTCTTATTTTCTTTTCCGAGTATGATTAAGAGTCTAATACGATTTTGAAAAAAAAAAAATTATATCTTTTAACACATCATTACAAAAAATATAGCAAATGAATATTATATTATTAAATTATTTTCTTTCTTTTCTATTATTCTGTGATCAAATAACTCATATACTATAATTTGGAATCCCATGAATAATAGTGACTTTATGAATCATTATTTAAAGAAATTCTTTCTTAAACGAGAGTGTTTTTAAGAATTATTATCACTCCATGAAATGTCATTTAGTTAATATAATATCTTCTGATTATATTTATATAACATGCTTTCCTTTTGGCTTGAAATCACATATAAGAGCAAGGAAGACATGAAAAGAGGGAGGAATGAAGTCGATAAGAGAAACCCGTCAGAAATCATCCATAACTTGCATCTCTATTTCTTCATCATCACTTTGTATAGATTTCATGTTATTAATGTTTATGAGTAGCTTAATCTTCTTTTGTTAGAGTTAGATGAAATCATCAAATTGTTAATTTCAAGTGTACCAATTTGTTACAAGTAGTAAAAATGGAAGTCCAAGTATCGTTTTTCCAAAGAATTTGTGTTTGTTTGTCTAAGTGTGGTTATTTACTAATTTTAGTAATGATGTCAACATAAAAGATTGATTTAATTTAAGAACAACATGCAAATTTAATAAACAATAAAGTTATAGAAAAAATTAGGAAAGACTTCATCAAGGTTGGATTTCATGAACCATACTAATGCAATATTTCCTACACAATTTCTCTATCTTGCTCAAACATCTTCATCATAAGCTTACTAGCCCCTAATTCCTTAGAAGCAAGTTCTAAGTCAAATATGTCAAAATATTAATTCCTTAACTATTTTAACACATGACTTGCTTTAAGATTTGATGTATAGAATGACCTAGAGATTACGTCTATTTCTAGAACCCAATCTCATGGTTGTTCTATCCAAGGTTAAGTTCCAATTCATTTTCCAATAATTAGAGACAACCAAATAGCAAAGATTTCCATCATGCACATTTATAATTGAGATAGAACATATGAACAACGAAAGAGATTACATTGCATAGGAAAATTACAAAGAGTATATGTTCATTACATCCAACCCCAATGAAAGAGGAGTTTAGTCACTCTTAGGCATCTAGAGAACAAAGGTGGATGAATTTGATGAAATGGATGAATTGATGTGAAATCTCCTTGCCCTAGAATGACGCTTTTTCATATCTTTCCTGGTCCTGTTGCGTTCCCACACTCTAGCATAGCAGTTTCGTGTAACTTTCGAAACTATAACCACTTTAGAAAACCGTCCACTCGCTGGGCGAGATGACTTACTCGTTGGGCGACTGATGATTACTCGCTGGGCGACGGAGCACTCTCGTTGGGCGACTGATCACTCTTGCTGGGCGACAAGGTCCTGACAGAATAACCTCACTTCTTCTCCAATCCTTCACTTTCCTATACAATAATCTCCAAGAAAACACAAAATATATCTAACCTAAAAGAAACCTAAAAACAACCTAAAACTTCCCACAAAACACATGATTGAATACAATTAAGAGGTCCAATAAAATAAGAATAATAAGTATTTTTCATACTTATCACAAATTCCCTTATATTTTTTGATTATATTTATATAGCATGCTATATTACTTTTTTCCATTGATGTTAAATCTTTAAGCTTATTATTTATTGTGACTTGATTAACCATAAATTAGTTGAAGTTGTAAGAGATTGAAAAACCCTTATGAGTTCTTGACCTAAGATAAGACAATTAATAAATCATTAGTTTTAAGAATGGAGAATGACTTGTTGGTCATATTTAAATCTTTAAACTTAATGCAAGTTTACTTTATTGAATTGAGAAAAATTGTAATTCAGTAGGATATACTTAGAGTTTATTATAAGATATTGGAGTATAATGTAAACCCTAAAAAATGATATTTTATAAGTGATAATAGTTTAAAAATAGTGAGACTCAATTACTTTAATATTAAAAGGTTTTAGTATAAATAGTTTTGTTATAAATGAGTTTCATTATTTTAAAACACACAATCTCTTTAGAAATCACTTTTTTAGAGTTCTCAAACTTCTCTATAGGATTTCTCATCCTCCGTTCGTTTTTTGAAAATTGGAAATCACTATGGTGATCTTTTTGGCCAATTCTTCCTTTATGTCTGATCAATTTTTTCAATCGTGTAAGTTGAATTTTTGTTTGTTTTCTTACGAGTCGTCTTTGTCCTAGCTTGCATGTGACCCTTATTTGGTTTTAACTCTCCTTGTGAATTTTTATTGATTAGTGATCATAATGGTATGGTTTGACCATGTTTGTGATGGTTCTATGTGTAAATAGAGCATCTTGTGAGTTAGAAGTGTGGTTGTTGTCTTAGAGCTTTGGGGTTGTTTTGTCGAGGTAAAGGAAGTTAATTTTAATGTGTTGTGTGAGTTTTACCAATTTTGATGATTTGCATGTTTATCATATTTTGAATGTTGGGAATGAATTTGGTTGTTATGATAAATATGGTTTAATGTGAGTTGTTCAAGTTATCTTGTATGATTTTGCTGATAAATGCTTGATAGAATGGTCGTACTTGTTTGATTTGATCTGGTGTTTGGTAGAAAGAATTAGAATCTGAGCAATTGAGCAATTTGGTACAAGTTCCAATGTCTTAAAACTATTTTTGAACCAAAGTACTAAAAGAGGAGTACCAAATTGATCAATTGAACAGGTCTAATTTCCCTCAATCACTGCACATTTTTTTTGTTTCTGATACAACGCTGAGCAGTAACAGACTGGCGCTGAGTGTTAGCCTCGTTGTGTAGTCTGGGAGAATTTTAGCTTTAGTCCATTGAGTACTAGTTTATACCGTTGAACGCCACAGTTTGCGAATGCTTTGGCGTTGAGTGATAACAAGGCACCGTTGAGTGATAACAAGGCACCGTTGAGTGTCAGCTTTGCACTACAAGTTTGGAGCATTTTAGCTTTAGTATGGTGAACGCCAAAAATTTCGTTGAGCATTGCCTTTTGCAAGAAGAATGACGTTGAATGCCAGAATTGTGTTAAGCACCTCCTTAATTTGAGAGGTGTAGGGATGGCAACGGGGCGGGGCGGGGACGGGTTTCGCTATCCCATACCCATCCCCGCATAAAAAATTCATCCCCATCCCCATACCCAAACCCAACGGGTATCAAACTTTTTTCCCATCCCCATCCCCACCGGGTAACGGGTATAATCTCGTACCCATACCCGTACCCGTGTTCTAACTACTTCAATATTAATTTTTATAAAAGAAAAAAATTACGGTAAAGAAAACATAATATTATGAAATATTCAATATTAGGAGGATTTTCTTCG
>Ga0209589_1012691_pt1 | contig 11333 bp, 6 predicted proteins | sample CowpeawhiteBW_FD_187525 | JGI IMG/M metagenome (GOLD analysis project Ga0209589, IMG submission 187525) | Root nodule microbial communities of legume samples collected from California USA - Cow pea white BW (SPAdes) (version 2) | ecosystem: Host-associated > Plants > Roots > Nodule | place: USA...
TATATTAAAAAAAAATCTTACAATAATTCCGTCACAATTTTGTTTTTAAAATATTTCGATCTCAAAACATTGTTAAGGTTAATCACATTTTATTCAAATTATTGTCTATTTTAAGACATGTGTTTCATCATAGTTTTGTCCTTAAAAAATGTTTCGATAGATAGAATTAGAAAGAAGTATTTAAATCGTTTTAGACTTCGACTTCTAAATAATGTAAAATTATTGGATACTTTTTTTTTAAAATTTATCAATCACTTTTTTTCTTTTATAAACTTCTTGAAATAAAAAATTACAGAAAAACAAATCTTAGTTATTGAGAACACAAATAAGACGGGCAGCCTAAAGATTAAAGATAAATTATATTAAATCACTATTAAGTTATATTTAGACCTAACTTATTATAATGATATGAATATTACTAGATCTAACTAGAAACAATGTAAATAGGTTAACTTTAAAACCTATTGACACTATATTTGTGAGAACAAACTCGATTAAATATTAACTTGAGCAATGAAGTGTTTCTGTAAATAAATCGACAACCGAAAACAAAAGCAAAACAAAAGAAAAATACATAATTTTAATTGTAGTGATGTAATATATGTGAAAGATTAACTTTTTTATAAAGTTTAAATTAAAATTCAAATATTAAGTAGGATATAAATAAAAAAAAGATGTGAAACATAGAAAGTAAAAAATAATTTAATTTAATATAGTTTTCGTTCTTAAACTTTTGATAAAAAAAAAAAAAACTTAATTTAATCCTTCTGATAAATAGTGTATCTACTTGATATATTCACTTGTAGATAATTATGATAATAATCCATACTTAACAATAATATTAATGTTTATCCTACATTACTAACACTAGCGTGTATACGAATGTTGTCGCGCCTGTATATACGCCGTATTTTTTTATATACGTGATATTATATTAGTAGGTGATAATAATGTAATATTTTTAAATTAATATATAAAATAAAATTATATTTATTAAAAATAGAGTGAAATATATTAGAAAATATGAGAGAATAACTGTTGATAAATAAAGAAAAAGAGAAGAGTAAAAAAAGATGATTTTATAAAAAAAGTTTATAAAAGTAATAGTCAATTTACAAAAATTTAATAAATAATTATATTTTAAAGGATAAAATTGATATTTTGATATATGGACAAAAAAAACAGAATTTTTTTTATATATTGTTATAGATTATCCGCTCTTCACTATACTCATATCTATATCTATAATGTTCAAATTAAAACCTTAATTCAATACATTGGAACTATCGATTTATTGATATTATGGGAAAGGTGTAAACTTGCAAAAAAAAAAAAAAGTAAGACTGAAATCTATTTATAGTGTAGTTTTGTGATATTATTATTACCTATAATTTAAATATTTCACGTACTCATATAATAAAAAAATTAGGTTCGCATTAAAATCGAACATACGGAATTTGAGAGAAAAATGTTCCCGACAGTGTGGCATTTCATGTCTGACAGGTTGGGAACCTTGCTTTTTTTTCCATGGTAGTTGCATTAGTTATTAGATATAATAAAATGAAACACAGAGAAAAGTTAAATACTAATAAAAGTGATTAAATAACATATAAATACCAACAATTTTTATTTTTATTTTTTGCTGAATTTTCTTCTGTCATTTTCTGCTGTGTTGCTCTCTTATTTAAGATGGGAATGGTACTCAGATTCATATATGCCATTTCTTTTTCCACTTTCCTTTGTTCTTAGATAAGCATATTCACACCAACATATAACATTATAAACTTTATTTAGTTTAATCGATTATTATATTCAATTTCAGTGGAATTACCTTTATTCAAATATATTTATAATATATAAAAAGAAGAAAAAAAAAATAAATAAACTAAGCATAGAATCACATTGCCACATGGGGAGTGAATTATTATATTTTAGGTTCCAACCTCTCTCATAATTTGTGCCGTGACATTCGTCTGATTTTGACTCTATATGGACCCAATATGTTATGCTCAACCATTTTTGTTTTAATTTGTTTCTTTATTCTTTTAGTTTGTTCAATGGTTTAATTATTCTTCATCGTGGATTATCAATACCAAAATACAAAACGTCAACTTTCTATTTATTATTATTTTTTTTTCTCATTTCTTTTCCCAACTTTTTTCAAAATTCTAAGCAATTAGAAATTAAATTGCATGTATTCCAACTATATGCCCTAGCTTTTCGTAAAATAATGGAGATTAAGGCTGGGAAATAAAAGAGAGAGGGAGAGAGTAAACCCTAAGGAAATTCGTTATTTATTATTGGTTCAAACATAATAAACATTTAGGTCAACGTAATTAATTTAATTTTCTGATATTCGTGATTAACTAACACAGTGTGGCAAGATATCAATGAAATTAATGTTATATCTTTTTTAGTTCTAAGTTTAATTTTCTGAAATAAACTATTGATTAGTATATAATGCCTCATATCATATATGTATGCATGGTAATTAAAGTTATGAACGTTTGGACATGTATATAGTAAGTTAAAGAGTAATTATTTAAACTAGGTTTTACAAAAATAAAGGTCTCTCACCTAATTACTTAATTGTATATAAATATGTAATATTAAATATATAAATTAAGGGTTTATCTATGCTTAGAGTTATTTCTTAAACTTATATTATTATTTGCTCGCGTATCAATTAAAGTTATATGGGAAATCAAATTTTTACATACTAAAGATTATGTATATTTAACATATAATATTAGAGATTGAACAAACTTTATTTGGATTATGAATCTGTATTATAAATTTATAATAAATTTAAAGATAAAATGAATGCAAATGTAAAAAACAAAATTAAAAAATTAAAAAAAAATTGTATTAAATCTGACTTATCAAAATTAATATCTTATATTACAGTTTTTTAAAATTTTTATTTTAAAACAACAGGTCTAAATTAACTGTCATAAAGAAGTTATATTTGCAAAACCGTTGTTAAAAAAAGTTTTATGTTGGATCCATATCTAAATTACATATCTCATAATATGCTTATAAATTTTTACTGTATTTTGTTTTCGCATATCTAAAACCGTTGTTAAAACATATCATGAAAAAAAATTATACAAATATATAAATATATATATATATATATATATATATATATATATATATATATATATATATATATATATATTCTAAAATAACTGTTGGATCCATAATTCTATTACCTCATAAAGGATGAAGTTTTTAAGTCATCATTAGGATATTTGTTTAGCAATTTTAATATCAGTTAAACAATTGAGTGAAAATTAAAAAAAAATGAAAAATAAGATTAACAAAATTTAGTCTGAATTAATACTTTATGTTGAATGAGGTGTGAAATCTTTATATGAAAAATTCATACTACTTTATAGGTGGTAAATCTTTCTCGTATTTAAAAAAAAAAAAGAAAAATTCCAACATTTGATGTCTTTATCTTTTATATTAAGATATGTGGTTGACATGAAAGCATTAGCCACAGTATGGGAAAGGAAACATAAATTCTTTGTTCTTCACACTTCACTTCTTCCTCTTGGTGCTTAGTAAATTTAGAATCTCAATAATAATTGACACAGATATTTCCCACTCCAAAAAGAGAACCTTTGAATATGTATTATCTATAGCTAGCAACTAGGTGTATTATAATAAAAAAAATAACTACTTTAACCATAAAAAAACAAAAGTAAGCTAATGTCACAACCAAGGTATCTTATGATGTATACATTACTAAAAAACTCGTATAAACTCCTATTTTCTGTTAATTTTGTTTTGAATTTTTTTTTTAAGAAATATTTCTAAATTTTGTTATGAAAAAAAAATTACAGAAAATTACTGTAAATTTTTTTGCAAAATATTTTATATAAAACACTATTCGCAACAAATTTTGTAAGAGATACTTTCGAATGTTATAATTTTGTAAGAAATAATTACCCACGAAATAATTACATGCCAATTAAAATTTTTAAAAAAAATAGTAAAAAAAATCTTTTCTTGCAAATCTTTTAATAAATTTGTAAAAACATTCTTATATAATATGAGAATTTTTAGTAATGATATCGTACATTTTTTTTCATTGTATACGCATCCATTACAGAAATTTATAGAGAAATCCGTAGTTGTTTTACTGTTTAATTATATGTTTTTAACTGTTTAATTATTTCATTCTATACTTTTATATCAATGGAATAATTTGGTTTTAAACTTTTAAAAACCTAAATATATCATGCCTACATATTTTTTAAAATTTAAGAAAAGCATTACTAACAATATTTTTGTATAACAAATTTATACGAATCCATATTTTCTATTGATTTTTTTGGCATTATCCTCTGTTGAACATTAAAAATACATTGTATTAGTATTTTAAATATTTTTTTAATATATTTTAAAATGTCAAAATTAATGATAATCAATATATTATAAAGATACAGTAGAATACTAGCACAAAAATAATATAAAAATAACACAAAAATATCAGCAGAAAATCCAAGTTCAAATTTATACAAATTACATTGTACAATTCTTGATTTGAATGAAGACTCCATTTGAAAGTAGTAGGTTTGAGTTCAAGCTGAAAGCAAGTGTATGAATGAAAGAAAGAAAGTAACATCACAGGTCCACCACTGAGTTCATGGTAACCCTACATGGATCATGCTTATCCGAAGAATACTTTCCATGTCTTCTTGGGTAACCCTAATAACATTTTCTATGTCCACAGAAACACAGTGGGGCCACTAAATTTGAAACAAAACCAAGTTCAACGAGGTACAACATGTATTTATATATTATAAACGAATGTCTGTCTTCTATATTTTAGACTCTTCCCTTTCTTTTTCTTCTTTCCTTTATTAGATAAGGGTTTTTGTTTGTTGTTGAGCACGTTGGGGTGAACGTGAAAAAATATCTTTATTTTTAGCTTTCTTTTTACTTTGACTATCTTCCTTACAAATCTTATTCATTTATTTATTTGGCTTCTGCAGTGTATAAGGCTGGCATATATGCCAATGCCAAGACAATATTGTTGTCATTTCATGAAGTGCTCCAACCATAGCCAGGGTATCCATTTTTGTATCATGCTTTTAAGCTATATATGCATATTTATTCTGAATATATACCACCAATGTGAATGTGATGCCTGATTTTAACAGATAGGATTCACTCACCAATTTCATATTTAAGTCTTCACTTTCTACCATAATGTAAATTTACAATATATAAATACAATATATAAATATGTGTAATCTTCATCTATAAGTTAATTTAGTGATAGGTGATGAAATTTGATATTTATTGATTTTATTATTTTACTCGATATCCAATCCTTATTAAACTTTCTATTAATTTCTAACCTCACCTACAAAATATATATGTCTGGATGTGAAAATAAGGGCTAAAAATTTACATCAATTAGAGAGATAAGATCAATTTATAATTATATATAAGTGGATAATTATATATATAAGTAGATGTAATTTTTATTTATTAGTTTGTAATTTTATATATATATATATATATATATATATATATATATATATATATATATATAAATAAGTGGATGCTAATTTTGAATTAAATTTAAAATCTCTTGAAGTTAATTGAAGTCACTAACATAAAAAGGGTCTTTTACGTCCAACGTTTTTTGCTTTTCTTGTCTGGTTCAGGTCAGACGTAGTAATAATAGTCGTAAATTTACGTTTGACTAAAAACCGGACATAAATTTACATCTGACTCAAGAGAACAGATGTAAAATTTGTCAACCACAATCCTGCATGTCGACCAGTCGTTGTAGAGTCCTCCACCGCTGCACTTCAACCACAATCCTTTGCCGCTACACTTCAACCAAACGACCACCACTACATGTCAACCAGTCCGTCGTCGTTGCAGTTCCTTCGTCGCTGCAAATTCGCCACCATTGCAATTCTGTTGTCGCTGCCTCCACCAAAAATTGCAGAAAATTAGGGGTTTCAAGGTAAATGGAGATGCACCAAAACGAAATCAAAAGAGAAATTAACCTTTCAACAATTAATCACTTGATCCTCCACCGGTGCAGTTCAAAAACATGAAAATCGCGTTCCCATCTCGCGCAGTCGCGATACTGTGGAGAAGAAGGTTAGGGATTTAAGTTTCAACATTCTGACTGACACTAATCAGACATAAATTTACGTCTGGCAGGAAAAATCGGACGTAAAATTTACGACTGACAAGACTAATCAAATATAAATTTATGTCCGACTAGTAAAAAATTACATAAGTTGTAAATTAATGTGAGTCTCAAACCTTAACTATTAAACCATTTGTAATTATTAGACCCACAAAAACAAATCACAATTAAAGTGTAAAATGAACTAAGGTCCATCGTTAAATCCACATCTCCATTTTTCTTAATTGAAAACTAAAAGAAATGAGGTTTTTAATTATTTTTGAAAATCCTTGGTTATTAAACTAGTTTTTAAAGTTCAATTGGATTTTTAAGGTCAAATTTATTTAAACTTAAAAGTGGAAAGTGGAAATTATTTATTTATTTATTTGTTTATACTATTATTGTTGATTTTGTGTACTTCCAACAAAAGTGTTTGATAAACTGATCTAAATAAGACTGACGAGGGAAAGGAAGTGAGCAGTGATTAGCGGAATTTGGCAGAACGCATTTTTCAGTCATACACATGACTCACTTGTGTGTCTATGTTGTGTCAATTTCATGCCAAATGCCACGTGCCATTTTTACACTTCAACTAGTTTTCTATAGTCATTTCAAGTCTCAAATTACATGAAGAAAGTAAATTTTTTTTATTATTATACGTACACAAATTTTATATTAATTGTTTATATATATATATATATATATATATATATATATATATATATTCTCCTTTCATACTCATTATTAAAAAAGTTCATAATTTTTTTTTGTTTTGAATTTTTTTTAGAAAATACTTATAAATTTTGTTATGAAAAAAAAGTTACAGAAAATTGTTAGTCAATTTTTTTGTAAAATATTTTATGTAAATACTTTTCGCAACAAATTTTGTAGAAAATACTTACGAATTCTATAATTTTGTAGAAAATAATTAACTACAAAAAAATTACCTGCTAACTAAAATTATTAGAAAAAATAACTAGAATAAAATTTTTTCTTACAAATTTTTTTAATAAATTTATAAAAAAAATTTCATGTAATATGAGAATTTTAAATAGTAACTTCTAAAACATTTAAAATTGAAACTAAACTTAATTTGTTTTCTTTTTCTGAAAAAATAAGAAGTCAATTTTATCTGTAAGTTTTAAATCTTCTCAATTTCCTTAAAAGAAAAGGTAAATTTGATTATGTCATTAGAAATCACATTAGCAAAATATTGTTGCGGTGATAATGCGAGCATAGTATGTTAAATTATGAGTGTTTATGTCAATAAAAATGTCTTATACAGAAAGGATTAATAATGAAAAAAAAAATACACTAAAAGAAAAAAATATTTATTTATTTAATCATGATGAAAGTTGAAAATTAAGGATTACACCGGTCAAACTATTAGTTTTTTCCTTTATCTAATTTATTAGTATTTCAAGTGTTAAATGAAAAAAAAAATAATGATAATAACGTAATATTATTAAATTTTGTTTCGTCACATTAAAAATATGCTATTATATGAATGTGATGTCATTTTTATTTATATGAATAAAAGATGAGATATTTACATAATTAAAATTTTCAATTTTGAAACTTAAAAAACAAAAAGTAAAAAAACTGTACACAATGTAAAGTTACTTTACTTGAGAGAGGGCCCTTGAGCCAGCTATTCAAGCACCAAATTGCAAACCTTTTAAATCACTTTCTTTTGTCAAAAAGTTGAATAAGTTAGTCATTTTTCTTTCCTAAGAAAATAATGTCACGTTTTTTTAATTGAATAAACAAGTATTTCGAGTATTTTATTTTCTATGACGTTTAAAATAATTTGGCTTTTTTTAAAATGTAATCCTTAAATGGAGTTTTTAATATTGTAAGATATGTGTAATTGTAATTTTAAAAATAAGTTAAAAGAGTTATCTTTTTCGTGGTGCTTGAAATTTGTAAGCATTGAAAATATATTTTATAATATTCAATAAAAAATATGGTAAATTTTATTGTGAGAGAATAATATTTATAGTATTGTGTTAAGCTTTTAAAAGTTGAAAAAGAATAATGTAATATTCAAAAACATTAAAATTTTATTGGATTTTAAACTATAGACAAGAAAAAAAATTAATTGAGAAATAATCTCTCAACTACTTCTATTTTTTAGTTTAAAAATGAAATTTGTTAAAATATTCATTAAATGATTTTATTTTTTTTCTTTCCTTTTGCTAGAAAAAGATGTAAAAGAACAAAAGTGTTGAAACGTGTATATTGAGATATTTTTATTAGATATTTCTTTAACAATAACTTTATAAAAAAATGATGTAAAAGAACAAAAGTGTTTAAACGTGTATAATAAGATATTTTTATTAGATATTTATTTAACAATAGCTTTATAAAAATATGAAAAAGGTAACATAATAAAATTCTTTTTTTTTTCATAAATTACTTATCAGGGAACTCTTTAAATATGTTTTACCCTCTTATATACATATTTAAAGATTTTTTATTTATTTGTGAATTTTTTTCTCTAATTTCAGAATTAAAAGTTTTACTTTTTGTTTATATATGTTAGTTCAATATGATTATATTATTTATCAAAATAAAAGATTCACAGCAAAAAAATACAAAGGAGAAAAAAAATGAAAAGAAAAGAATAATATGTAGAGATTCATTTCAATGTAAACATATTTTTATTTAAAACCTATTTAAATCTCAATTATGTACTCATACAATTTATTCAGAATCATCCTTCCATATTTTTAAGGCTTCAAAAGTTTTGTTTTTTGTTAAAAGAATTAAATCTACTTGACAGAATCAGACTAAACTAGTTGATCAATTAATGAGGTATTAAAGAATATCATAATAATTTTGATAAATGAAAGACTAAACTAGTTAATAATAAAAAATTAGTAAATCCATTAGGTATTAAATTTTCTACCAAAAAACCTAAGTGACTTCAAATTCTGAAAGAACTGAAAGAGAAGAAATTGCTGTCCCAAAACCAGTAAAAATTGCATTCACACGTTTCTTCTAATATTTGAAAATTCTTATTCAATTCTTCAAACAAATAAAGTCAGAAGCTTGAAAAAATCTTCAATTCTTCACCTATCTTATCCAATAACGTTTTACTTTTCCGATGAATACAACAAATTAAAAATTCACTCAAAAAAGTTTTAATTTCTTAATCTTCTGATTCTTTCCAGGTTCTTCAATTCCCATGAATTAAATACAAATATCTGTTATTCTAAATTTCCCTTTCAACCAGCCTCATTGTCACACATGATTTGGTGTTTATATGATTGATTATGAAGCATTAAATGTGATGAAGATATGCATCCAAATTAGTCTCATCTCATCCACATATTCTATAAAGATCATAAAATTTAGCCCATATCCTCACCAATCATCTTCGTTGTAAAGATTTACATGTAATCATTGAAATTTGAGAATTTGGTTAGGGAACAATGCTATTATAATAAGGGATTGTTAGATAAGAATCACATGCTCCAAATTATTTATTTCATCTCTGAAACAATCATGCCTTTAGTCCATGTTCCTTGTCAGAATGCATGTGATAAACTGATATCACCATATTCTGGAATTAACATATTAAAGAAACTGTTGGATAATGTTCTACATGATTAGCCAAATTCTCCAGAAAAAGAAAAGAAAGTAATCACTGACAGAACTAATGATATAGAATAGAACACTGAGAACACCAAGGGAACTGGTATTGAAACAACACAACATAGTACAAAAAAAAATGTATGTAGCATTAACCAATATAAAGATAAGGTCCCAAATAAACATAGATTGAAATAAATATATGGGGTAGAAAATATGAGATTTCACTACAGTCTACAATTCAATGAAGGTTATACATGGTAACATACTATGACTACAAGCAACTCAATGATGAATGCTGATTGCAGAGAAGCCTATACATAGAGGTAGGTCACAGACAACTAAGTGTGTCAAATGATAACTGTTTTGGGTGGACATGGTGGAAAAAAACACAGATCCACTTTGTTTATGACTTAGATTTAGATTTCGATTCACTATGTTGTTGTCTTGATGATTTTTTGCAGGCACCAATTGCCAGTCCACAGAATGCAGATGCACTTGCACTTTTGCATTGGCAGCAAGAACAAGAACATCATGTGCCAGGCATATTGTTGCCTGTGCTGGAAAGAATTATGAAGGCACACACAACTGAAAGTGAGAACACCGGTAACAAGGTGTTCTCTGTGTACATTTCCATTGCATCTGTGAAAGAAAACCGGGCCCGATCTTCAGCCCAATTACGCAGCCGGTCCGCTTCGGCCGCATACAATGCTCTTCCCTGAAACACACACACATGGCTGTAAGTTGTTGCTCAATTTACCAGAGCTGTGCTATTGTTATGTTTTGAACAAAGTACATTTGAAATGATTGACACATATAATGTTTGTGTTAAAATGAACGTTAAGTCTAACTCAACCCTACAAAACCGACTAGTAAATTAAGATTTGTATCTATTTATATACTCTTAAATTGTAACTTTTAACATAACATGATAATATGTTTTGATTTCACCCTCAAGAAAATCTTCACCTGATCATCGAACCAGCGACCTCGCCGTAACCAGGCAGTGACCAAAGCAAGTAAGATTCTGGGAGGGGTCAAGTAATTGATGGCTTTGCCTGTTCCTTTCACAACACGCATTCGTGGAACTAATGTTCTAGCAACAGTTTCAGGAAGCTCACAGATGATGTTAAACATTTGCCTGTTTTGAACAGTTGAACCACTGAAAAAAACATAGCACATTTATTGAGTGATACTTGTAAGTTATATGATCATAGAAAGCTGTGAAATGAACACAAGAAAGTTTTTAGCTAAGGGGAATGACCAATTATGTTATGTTCAAGTAAGAAACCACCAAGAGGACCAAGTTAAAGCAGGCTTGCAAAAGTGAAATACCTTAATAGCAGATCTGTAAGAACCATGCCTGGAGATGCAGTATGAACACCTACTTTGGATCGCTTGCACTCCTTTAATAGTGATCCTTGAAGTTGCCTAAGACCACACTTTGTAGAACCATATCTACATGTTAATTGAAAAAGAAGATAGGTAAGAATCAATAGCAATCACCATTCACCTTGAACTTTGAGAATCATATATATATATATATATATATATATATATATATATATAT
>Ga0209589_1012695_pt1 | contig 11331 bp, 3 predicted proteins | sample CowpeawhiteBW_FD_187525 | JGI IMG/M metagenome (GOLD analysis project Ga0209589, IMG submission 187525) | Root nodule microbial communities of legume samples collected from California USA - Cow pea white BW (SPAdes) (version 2) | ecosystem: Host-associated > Plants > Roots > Nodule | place: USA...
TATATATATATATCGCTTTTAAGTTTGTTTATCTGATTCCCAATATTTGATAATTAGAGAGGAGAATGAATGAAAAAGATAAGTTTATGTCTTTTATGAGTATTACTAGTATTGACTTTTTTTCTACATTGAAATTACTAAAATACAGACAAAATAATTTCAAGATTTAAACTAATTTTACATTTGATTATTTTTTAAATGTATCGAATGACTATAAAATAATATAAAAAAAAACTTCTATGTTTAACTTAATATGGTAAATTATATTACAATATAGTGATTCCATGAATAATCATAAAAAAGTTACAAAAAATTACCATCTTATTGACAAAATTTTCTCGACAAAAAAAATATATGAGCACATCTTAATTACTAATGAAAATATTTACAAGTAATGTGTATGTCGATAAAATTTATCAATACAATTTATTGGAAATTCATAATTTTTATTATCAAAGGATATTTCAATTAGTAAAATGAATGTCAAAGTTTTAGCTTTAGCTGTAATCATGTCGTGGTAAAGTTTGTTGTAAATTTATCGATACGAATGTTTTTTAAAATTCAATGGTAATTGAATTTTTGAAAATTCGTCACCAACTTAATTTGAATAGGAAGAGAAGTAGAAACATAAAAATATTAAATATGGTAACAAAAATGAATATATTAGATATTGTAACAAATAAGAAGAAGACATTATATATCATAACAAATTCCCCTCACATTGATAATAGTAGGAATATTACTTCAATCTATGATGACAATCCAAATCTCAAAGGCATTAAGAAAAGGTCCAACTATCATCCTTGAAGTGCCTCCAAACATATAAATACACATGAAGATGAGCAATAGTTGTGGTATTAACATGAAAACTTCACAAGGAAAATCAACGCCCAATATGGTATTTAATGATAAAAATGTAAGATCGAACTAAGTTATCATAAAATCATAGAATCAAACTTTTTTAGACTATACTTAAGGTAGAAGGCTCAAACAATTTTCAAATTATGAAAACTAGAAGGACCAATTTTAAATTTGAGGAATAAAGTACGAACTAACTCTAAACTCAAGAAATTATAATTAATATTCAAACCATTACAGTCCCTTTATCCATGGGGGCTTCGTCTAATGCCGGTAAGCAACTTCTTCCTCCACCCCCATTAAATTTATTCGGACACCCTATCAATTTCGGATTTTACTTTCCGGAACACATTAAATCAATTCTAGAAAACCTTTTCCGGAAGACACTCATCACAGTCCGGATAAAAATTTTCGGAAGTTTTTGATAGGGGTGTAGGAAGAAACTGCCTGCCGATAACGGTTCATGTACGAGGTTGACCAATGTCTCAAGATGTGTCAACCCAAAACGTCAAGCCCAGAACAGTACAAAGGACTAATGTTTTTAATAGACGGAAGGGGTATACTCAAAGGGTAATTTTTATTTTAAAAAATTTATTTTTGAAAGAAAAACACGAAAAAACTGCCAACTACGAAGTACATAAGATAGATACGATGAAACATTATTACCTACTTTATGGTCAATACGAAAATACTAAGATCAATATCTTACTATCTTCAGTTGTCGAGAATCTCAGCCACATCTACATCCGTATGAAATCGTAGCAAAACAGACCAAGAGCAAATCATTGATCACATGAGAAATTGAACAGAACTATTTCACATCAATCCATCAAAATTATTCCCACGGAAAAAAGAGCCTAAAAACAAAAAGACATTTATCTACATAGAGATTGATCAGATCACACACACACGCATAGTTTTCACCAAAGTACACTTGCGATTCACCTGAAAATTTTCTAAAAAAAGCTGTAATTTTGATAATTGTTCCTCTTAATATAACATTTTCCTTGGCGGCAATATCATTTCCTATAGGTATTCAGACCAACGCCCTATACAGAATCTACAACCACTTCACCCTGCTGCTTTGCGAGGTATCTTTCTCTCCTCTCTTTCTGAAAACATAATGATAGGTTATTAACAGATGAAACATTTACCGAAAGTAACATAACCGAAGGAAAACTTCTAATCAAAAGCTAAGTAAACATACCCATTCGTCTATGACGAGCCCTTCCCCGATAATTTTTGGACCTGCATCTTCCACAGGTTTCTTACGTGCCTCAAGGGCAGCATCCGCATCAGCTAGTTGTCGGTTCAGTTTTTCCAAAGCCTTAACAAGAAAAAAATCGACCCTTGTTAATCAGTTATTACATTATATGCAGACATCTCATAAATACCAAACATCAATAGTTGATACTGTATGTCTCATCCACAGTAAAGCAATGGATATGCTAAGAAACAAGTGAAGAAAACGGGAAATGTGTAACTAGTATTAACATTGGCTCAAAATACAAAAATTAACAGTGAAGAAAATAAATTCAGTACTCACAGGACAAGGACGCTCTGGATCTAGAAAAACAACTCGCAGAATCTGCTCCACTGCTACTTGGTCCTTCTGCTCATCAAACTGATTCCAGGGAGCAAAAAAACAATATTATTTTAGATACAGATGAATAAGTTCAAACAGAATAGAAGATATCTTCAGATGAAGCAGAGATTTTGAGAAGCTAGAGTGACTGAAATGAAATGAGCATATACAACAGAAGAACTTAAAATTTTGTTTGTGCAGAATTGGATGACGTGTGTGTGTGAGAGAGAGACAGACAAACATGGATGAGAAGGTGAGCCTTCTTATTATTAATCATAATACAAAAAACCTCCAGAGCTCATAATACTATGCACATGAATCTATTAAAAGGCCATAAAGTTGTAATGATTAAAAGGACAAAATCTATATGCATAGAATAATTAACAAAAACCAGAGAATATACATCCTTTTCCAAGGTTGCTAAACTTGAGAATCTACATAAACTCATGGAACTCTCATACACCTAGACTTGAGAATCTACATATATAAATTCATAAAAAAGAAGTTATTAAAGTGAAAGCATTTCAAATTTCTTCAAATACTGAGTCCAAATAAAATATTGTCCCCATAGGGTCATTAAAGGGGGAAAATTACATTGATTTCAAAGTTAATTCCTTCTTGACTCGAAAGATTATGCGAGTTGATATGAGTTTAAAGAATTTACCCAAGTGAACTCACAAAAAGAGTTTGATAGTGAGTTAACTCATTTCATCTACCTAGGATCGAAATCTCGCAAGAGTTTAAGAGTAAACTTGAGAGTTTGACAACCTTGCCTTCTCCATTTATATATAACTAAGCCTAAAGAACAAACAATTTATTGCAGTAAAATAGATACTTTGCATACAACAATAGTAATGAAACTAAAATCAATAGCAACAACATTTTATCTCATTCATGGCAATAGTAAGTTTTCAGCCAAAACAAAATTAACTAACCAGTTCAGGGACGTAATCAATTGATCCTTTCACCTTCAAGCTCATGATTTTAAATTTGAGTCCAGTTTTCTCAGGCTTTTCATTATTTTCTGGTTGCTCTACAAACTTAAACACTAGATAACAAAAACACAAATAGTAAGATAATCAGGCATTGTATTTACGATGATCTTTTGTTTTAAGAATTGATATAGACAGAAATAAAATATTATTTACCTGTGGCTATGATACTCTCACCAGGTGCAAGGATGGCTCCAGGAGGACGCATGAAACAGCTCTTGGGAGCAGTTGTTTGAAACTAAACATGCATATTTTAAATGGAAAACAAAGAATTTTTGTTAGAATAGATAGCCTAGTTCTATTACTAATAGATTAATAGGTGAACTCAATAAGTTAATGACTTATTCTCCTGCAAAACTGTAACTTAGTAACAGCAAGAATTGATAGTTGAGTTCAAGACATCATGGAAGTACCTCAGACAACAAAATTTCAGATATTGCAAATGAAGAAAATTAATTTATAAAACAGGAACAAATAATAGCTGGACATGTTTCCCCATACCTTGAAAGCTACATGAGATTTACTGGTGTTTTTAATCCTGATGGCACTCCTAACCTGTTTGCCCGGCTCATCTGCACAATATAGCAAGAAACTAAGAAACAAATTATGTATTATAAGAATAAGTAAATCATCCAATCAAATTGAATATTGGAATAAAAAGGTTATGAAGAAATAGAATTGAAAGCCACCAAACCAAAGAGAAGTCTGTGTGTCCATATTTCTGCACCCACAAGCGCAGTCACATGAGAAGCCAAGAGAACCAAAGAGAATTTCAAACTTTTTTTGTCCTGTATCTCCTTAATTTGACCAATTACATTCAAACTTTATGATTCTCACACCATTGATACTTTCCACTACATGTAATTTGTGATTGGTATCAAAGATTAGCAAATTTAACGTGGTTATATTTGACATCTAAATGCAAAAAGAAACTTTTTCAAGAGAGGAAAATGTTTGGTAGCACGGTAGCAGCACCTAATAACTTCCATTGCATGGAAATTAAGATTGTTACTACCATTAAAAATGAAACGCTTAATACAGTGAAAATGCAAGACTCAGAGCAGCACAAAACTAATAAGTAATTAATCTTCAGAAAGCAGTTCATCTCTGGCATTCATCTCACATCTATTTTGTTTGCAAGACTTGTGAATTCAAGATGAACACTTCTCTAGTCTAGCCTATTGTTGTAAAAGCAATTTGAAGGAAAACAACTTAACAATTATAAAGGAACAAAAATTGAAATTAGGAAAAACGATCACTTTCTTTTCTATCATAAGTATCTTCAACACTGAAATCAACAAAACTAGCCCTGGAACTAATGCCAAACCTTTTCTTGGACATTCTTTCACCTTTTGACTTTCTACCTAAGCAATAAACTATAGATACACAGTTTCTATCCCTAGAATACCGCTATCCACTTAAAAAAAGATGGTAAGCATACTCAAAAACCATCAACAGCAGCAACTATCAACATTGAATAATTACCTTTGTTACTATCGTGTCATGTTTGAAAAAACTTTTCCAAAAGTCCTTGCCAGAGGGGAATAAACAAGTAAAATGAATTGAACTTCCATCTATGCCCCTAACCTAAAACCAATTTATGTACATAATTCTTTTTACATAAGCTATCTCATTTTACTACTTTCAAGTCCCAAAATGAAAATACACAAGTCGATTTCTCAGGAAAGAAACTCTATTCATTTACATTCTTAATTTCATGAACTCCTAACGTGTCCACGTAAAAAATTATCCAAACAAGGCCTTTCCCCAAATTTCATCTCCAGCCCGCTTTCAATTTCGGAAAGAAATGGACTGTGATTACTAACACTGTTACCTAACAAGCCACAAATGAACGAGCAAGAAAGGAAAGTACATCATTAAAAACTACATGCAACACAGAATAAATAAACGCCGAGAGTATGGGGCAATGATATTCGCCCAAACCAAAGACTTCCATTTATGGCAGAGTCCAATTAAAGCGTTAAACCACCTTTACTAAATTGCAATTAAAAACAGTAAATAGAAATTAAAGCCAAATATCCAAATTAGATCACGATGAAAGCAATTATTGCATGCAAGCAGAGCCACATAAAGAAAAACGACCATATAAGGGGGAGACGAATTTATACAGGGCAAGTAAAGCTTGTTGGAGGGATCGAGCTAGAGACGGCGTCGTGTTGGGAGAAGCGATCTGGCGACGGAGGAAACGGAATTGGAGGTGTGGGAAGTGGAGCCCTCGAGGGGAAGATTGTTAGGGTTGTGGTGGTGATGGTGGTGATGGAGGTGAAGGTTAGCAGAAGACGACGTCGTAGTGGTGGCGGAGGTGGAATGGCGAAAGGGAAGCTTGAAGAAGTTCCAGACCTTAGGTTCGGAGTGAGGCTTGGGATCAGCTACGGCCATGCTCTCGTCCTCTCCGGTTCCGGAAACGGTAATCGCTCAGAGATGAACTGGAGAAAAAAAAAAGGAAGAAGACGATTGACTTTGAGTCGAGAGATGACAGAGTTAAAGGTTGTAAACACCGTCGTTTACTCCGTCTTCTCTTTGTGGCTCTGTTTTCAAAATGTGAAAAGTGTTACAGACGCGGATGTGAGGAAAATTATGAAATGTGGTGGCGAAAAGCGTTTGACGTCCACGCGTTTTTGGTCTCTCTTTTTTTTCTTCTTTAACCGTTTGTTTGTTTGGTTGGTTCGGACAGTGTAATGAGTGGAAGAGTGAAAAACGTGAATCCAAGAGCGCAGAAGACATGGTGGGGTCCTTTTTTGAAGCAACGCGAGTAGTAGTTAGTGTCTATTACACGTTATGGGTTGACTTCTCTCCTCTATTCCACCCTATTAAGTTATTTTCATTCTTCTAACAAATAAGATTTCATTTTAAAATTATAAGAAATTTCAAAACCAATATTTTATTCATTAATATTAAAAGAAAAATATTTCCCACATTTCTAATTTCAACTTTCTCCCCTTCTCTGTGACAAATCCATTTTGAAAAAGATCTTTACAAAATTTAACTTGTTTACTTCTTGTATATTTTTTATTATTTTAATTCAGTCATTGTATTCAAAATTCACTAAATTGATTTTTTCATAAGTAAACGTTACGGTTTATGATGCTTATATATCTAACTAACGTATTTTTTTAATCGCACATAATTCTTTTATCCCCATATATGAAAAAAGAAATATAAAACTTAATTATTTAAAAAACTAATTATATATATATATATATATATATATTATAATAGATTATAATTAGTATCAAGAATATACTTTTTTTTTCATTTACAAAATAATAAATGTAAACACATCAAAATAAATATTCACGTTCTATATTCAAAAAATTATTTGTTTAACTTTCCCATTCTAGGACAACTTACTATAAATATTTATAATACATTAGTTTATGAATGCATAGAATCAAATTTATTTATCTTATATATTGACATTGGTAGTATGATTTTATTGAATAAGAGTTAACATTGTATTTATTTTGTTATTATTCTCCATAAACATTACATATATTACTATTTTTACTTAATCATATATATGACTTATTTTATATTTGTTTTTAGAAATTTACTGTTTAAGAGAATGAATTATACATGATTTGCATGGATAAAGAGGATGAATTATACATGATTTGCATGGATAAATTTGAAAGAGAATGAAATATTATAATCCTTGTATGAATAAAGTGATGATGAGGAAAAAACAGCATAACATATACCCATTTAACTAAATGTCCATCATTTTTATTTAATTCCAACTTAGCAAGTATTTTTTTACTTAAATGCCTATCATTTTTTTTAATCCAAATTTACCTTCATTTACTTTCTAACTGTGAAATTTTAATTGTGAATGCAGTGATGCATGTATAATGATTCGCCAACTGAAGAGATTTCCTGCATTCTTGAAATCTGCATTTTACTTTTTTTGCTTTGTAAATGTGAATGCAGTAATGCATGGATTTTCGACCAAAGAGATTTCCTGCATCTGTAGAATCTGTATTGTGAAGTCTCTGTCATTGCTGAAGGCTGGGTGAAGCTGTATTCAACACTCATAGGAATAAAACTGTCATTTAACAATTTTATCTATTAAAATATTATTTTATATCTATTATATTCATCGAATTATTTATAAATTTTTATAAATTTTACCTTTAAATCTCTTCACTTTTATCTCTTTATTCCTTAAAATAAATAACCTCATATTCCTTTCATCATCTCCTTAAATTTATCATTGGAAGCAAATACATCCTTAGAGTTATATTATATTTTTAATAATAATTAGACTTTAATTTTCTTTAGTTTTCTAAACATGAAATTTGCATCTTTATAAAAATATGGTTACATATTTAATCATTCGGTCTTCTAAAATTCAGAAAAAAAATCAGAAACTAATATGTTTTCTAATTTATATAATTCATCATTGATAATAATGTTAGTGATTTATTTATGTAAAATATTAAATAAATAATATTTATTTATAAGCTTTAATATTATCATTAGAAAAAAAATACATTAGCAACTTTTTAGCACTTTTTAATGCTGAATCCATGTTTCTAGAAAAAAAAAATCCATGCTTATAATTTAATTATAATATATTATATCGAGTAAAATTACTTAATGTTGAATTAAAAATGCTAAATATACTATAAACATGCACTTTTTAATCCAGTACTACAACACGAAGGAAAACTGTTTACAGGAAAAATTAGATTAATAGTGAGGGATTTAAGTAAATTTTATTTCATTTATAAAAAATAAGCATGGATACTAGGACAATAATAGTTCATATATTGCTTAACCAACTTAATTAGATTCCTTAGAAAATAAGAAAGTGAAATAGATAATAAAAAATATATATAAATATTTATCATTTACTCCTACCAACATGAAACTTAATCGTGTGTTATAACAGACTTTTATCCAATTTCAGGTGAAAATCACAAAAAGGAATAAAAGTTCTCTTCTTGGGAAAGAAAAATAAAGGGTACTCAAAAAGCCAAAGAAAGAAAAAGAAAAGTCGCAATCCTTTTGTAAGCAAAAATTAAAAACTTAAGAAAATACTAAGATACAAAGAATTGAGAGTGTACATGTACAAGAATTGCTTAATTTACAAGTTATTTTTTGGAATAGTTTACAAAACAGCACGATATATTTATGACTCATATTTTTCATTTGTAAAACAACTTTGTATATATTTGTAAAACACAAATATATATATATATATATAGATATATATTTGTATTTATTTAACAAATACGAAATTAAGTTGATTTGTTAAACGTGTCTATGAAATAGTTAAAAAATTGCTTAATAATAATAATAATAATAATAATAATAATAATAATAATAATAATAATAATAATGGTGATGATAATGATGATCCATGCTAAAATATTATCAATTGAAGTTGATAACTAAATATACATTTTAAAGATTCCGTTAAATATGTTAAAACGGGTTAGAATTTGTTAGTGAACTCGACTCACCACGGATTCGAGTTAGATCAAATTGAGAATGAAACTTTTTTCAATTATGGATGAAAACGGATTCACTTAATACAAAATTGTCATCTACAAATTTGACTATGATTAAAAAAATATTTGTTCTTTTATATGGGTCAGTGAGCCAACCCACTAACTTGTAGTGGATTGATTCGATTATAAAACTTTTGAATCACCAAAAAATAACTGAGTTTGGTTCACTCCTTTTTAACTTGACCTGGAGTTAGTCGATATGTATGAGTCGAGTTAGTTCACTTTAAAATGTATGTAAAATATAAACATTTAATTTTAAAATTCAAAATAGTTTTTATGAATAAAAAAAAGTTCCAAGTAAACAGACTAATCAAACCTTTACATGTACAAATTCGTTGCATTGTAGCTATCTTAAAAACTCAACCTAGGTATTAATATATAAATTGAGATATTTTCTCTCTTAGTTAATATGAGACTTGGAAAACTTAAGAAATATACATTAACGTATACAATAATCTCTACGCTGCTTAAAAAGATTTAAGAAAAATGTTTGAAAAATTGAAATAAAATTTTACTTGTTTAAACGGATTTATATTAGATTAAGGTTTATTTGATTATGATGAAATTTTATCATTTTGAGTAGGAAAAAAAATAGAAATATAACTACGAGGAGTTTAAAGAATAACAGAGATGAGACCTCAAAAACATGGTATAAAAGATAATGAATATGAGAAGTGCAAAAATTTTGTCTTTAAAAAATTAAATAGATGGTATCAAAAGGTTATTTTTTTAGGAAAAAAATAAAAGTAAACTGTATTTAGTAACACAGGGGAGTGTAAATAGCAAAAGTCTTGTATTTTTGCTTCTGTTTGCATTGTTAGGCTAGGTCCAATCGAATTGAAATCTGACTTTTTTTTTTTCCAATTAATTTATTGGAGCTTGATTTATTCCCCTTATTAAAGAAAATAAAAATTCGGTCGAAAACCACTTCTAACAGGTAAATTAACATTCTCACTGAACTAAATGTTTATAAATGGTGAAACAATAATAATAATAATAATAATAATAATAATAATAATAATAATAATAATAATAATAATAATAATAATAATAATAATAATAATAATAATAATAATAATAATAATAATAATAATAATAATAATAATAATAATAATAATAATAATAATAATAATAACGATGATGATTAATCCATTTCATATATTATTAATATAATATCAATGTATGTTTGGAAAAAAGTATTCTTACTAACTTTTTATCAGCATAAAAGTTTATTGAGTAAACTGTACAAACTTCCCCAAATTTTAGAGAGTTTATGTTCCTTTTTCGTTTTTGGCATAACAAAGAAAAGTTGTGTATTAGTAAAAGTATTTACACTCACCCAGGTAACTACGTTACGGCGCATGTACAGGATTAGGGTTGGACAAAATAAATCAAACTGCACTGAACTATCAAAAACTGTACTGTATTAAAAAACAGTTCGCATGAACTGCACTGGACTGAAAAACAGTTCGGACGAATTGAACTGAACTGTTTTTTTTAAATAAAATGGACTGAACTGCATTGCACCGAACTGCACTGCACTATAATATGAACTGAATTGAACTGTTATAAGTTGAACTGTTTTATAAACTGCACTATGTCAGAACTGAACTGCACTATTTTTTAACTGAACTGCATTATTTTTTAACTGAACTGCACTATTCTTGAACTGAACTGCGCTTATTTTTAACTTAACTACACTATTTTTGAACCGTTTTTGAACCGAATTACATTGATTTTGAATAAACTTCACTATTTTTGAACCGAATTATACTATTTTTGAACCGAATTGCATTGATTTTGAACTGAATTGCACTATTTATGAACTGAATTACATTATTTTGAACTGAATTGCACTAATTACATATGATTGTAATACGCAATAATAATATAAAGTTTATAATTTGAAAGTGCTTAGGAAATAATACTTGACATATGCATCATACTTCAATACACCAAAATCAAAATATTTATACATCTTAATACATAGGACATAGGTTTTCCAGTAGGTTCTCCCATAAACAACATCAAAATGTTAATACATCTTAATACATCTTCAATCATCTAAATTAATTGCACTTGAAGGTCCCACTTCGTCTTGAGAAGTTATATCTACACACAAAAAAATTATTTCATCATTTTTGAAAACTTAAAATAAATTTAAAAATATCAACTAAAAAGTATATAAAGTTTTCATATAAACTCACCTTGCTCAAATTCATCAAGCTCTTTAGATCCTCATTAAAAAGTATAGAGAAAGGTGTTCCTCTTAACCAATCTTGTGTGCAAACAAGTACTTCCACTATTTTAGGCGTTAGGCAACTACGATAAGGATTAACCACCCTTCCTCCTGTACTGA
>Ga0209589_1012697_pt1 | contig 11330 bp, 10 predicted proteins | sample CowpeawhiteBW_FD_187525 | JGI IMG/M metagenome (GOLD analysis project Ga0209589, IMG submission 187525) | Root nodule microbial communities of legume samples collected from California USA - Cow pea white BW (SPAdes) (version 2) | ecosystem: Host-associated > Plants > Roots > Nodule | place: USA...
TCGTAGTTTTTTTTATTTTTTTTATTTTTTTTTTAAATATTTTTTTTAAATGTACACGTGTCAACACAGGAGCGTGCCATGTGTCACTTCATGGTTTTTTTTGAATTTTTTATTTTATTTTTTAAAATTTTTTTGAATATTTTTTAAATGTCCACGTGTCAACCAAGTAGCGTGCCACGTGTCAAAGTCAATACTCTATATTCAATTTGGTCCCTATATTTGTTATTTTTGTTCAATTAGGTCCCAATTTTTGTTAACATTAACCAATTTGGTCCTTATCCAAGATGTGACCAAATTTATTTTTTATATCAAAGTTATAATGACATGAATTTTAATATATTATATAAAAATATTTAATAAAAAATGTGAATTTTAATATAAAAATTAAATTTGGTTTTAATTTGGAGAGTGACCAAATTGGTTAATATTAACAAAAATTGAAACCTAATTGAACAAAAATAACAAATATAGGGACCAAAATGAATTTAGAACATTGACTTTGACACGTGGCACACTACTGGGTTGACACGTGGACATTTAAAAAAAAATTAAAAAAATTTAAAAAAAATTCAAAAAAATTCAAAAAAAACCACGAAGTGACACGTGGCACACTCCTGGGTTGACACGTGTACATTTAAAAAAAATTAATTATTTTTTAAAAATTCAAAAAAATAATAATAAAAATTCAAAAAAACCACGAAGTGACACGTGGCAGTCATTGTTCATGGCTGTTAATGATTTAAACGGTGTTAGCAAAAAAGGACCCAATTAAACAAAATTGACGAAAATTGGGACCTATTTGAACACAAAACCAAAATTAGGACTTATTTGAAAAATCTTGACGAAAATTGGGACCAAAAAGGTATTTTAACCTATATTATTTTAATTTATTCAAAGTTATTGGATATTCAAATAATCTACCCATTCAGAATTTAAATTTGATAATATATATTTTATTTATTCAAATATTTTCTTTACTCTAATAATCTACTTAAAAGAAATATAAAGTACTAAAATGAAATTATTTAACATAGACCAATCAGAAATACTACATATAATTACAAGACATACTCCATTTAATAGTAAATATTTAGGTCTTCATAAACATACATGCCAACATACCAAAAAACATTAATGTTGACATACAAAATATTAGACAAGTTGAAATAAAGAAAACCAAATACAAAGATATTGTTCATAGGTCCCATACATTCGTTTTATACACCAAAATAACAACAAACACATATACATGCTAAATCTTCAGAATTTGGATGACGTTGGTTTCGTCAGCCTGCACTATAAATCGAATACGATCACTAGCAACCAACCCATTCTCCTTACAATATTTCTTCCAACCACATGTCAAATAGCACTTAAATGAACTCCTGCCTGTCCATCAAATCTTGCAGTTCCAGTATTGTGATTGGCCATTTGTTAGAACATAATTTTTCTCCCCTTCACCAAGCCTTCTTTCACAAACTTCGCATCCAGATGCTACATTGAAAGAAAATGTGTTAACAACGTAAATATAAACCAAAATTATAAACACATAACTACAACTATCAACCATACCAAAGAAGATGATCGAACATCATAAGGACTTAATATTTTCTCACAATCAACAGAACCAACTTCAACTTTGCTGCTGCAACCATTATCGAAATCTCTCTTATAATCAATTTCAACTCCTTCCGCCGAGAAAATCCTGTGAACAAAGATATTATTCCTACATAATTTAAATGTAGGACACAAGGAGAAACGAACCCATAGTATGCAACATACTGACAAAAACCAAATAATACCATCTTTCCACCCTTATCTTTGTCCACATATATTTTAAAAAATTTTGTCAAAGGATCGTATAACTTCACTGGATCGTTAAACGAAATTTTTTGCTGACAGAACATTCGGAAATAATCAGGCAAGATTATCAACAACTATCAGAACAATCAACAGAAACCCTATATTAGTAAAAATAACTCCAAATCTACACTACAAAATAAAAAAAAAATGGACTAAAGTTCCATACCGTGTTTGGAATGAACTGCACTCTAAATGCTTGGAAAAATCTGACCGAGGACAGAGGGTCACTTGCAAGATCATTATTTCTTCTACCAGGATACACAACTTCATTCCAGTCCAGATCGAACAACCTTATGCGAAAGTATCGATCTTCGCAGTAAAGACTACAAACGTAATATACATCATTTAGCTCATAAAACCACATCAACTGCTCTACCGCACGGAATTGTCTCTGAGTAAGAAGAGTTTGTTCAAACTCTATGTTGATGACGTTTCCTTTCGGATCACTGAAAAAATTTGTCCCTATCAGTAGAGATTTGCCCCATTGTTCATAAAATCCTTCTTCAAACTCCAGACACTCCTATCATACAAAAAACCACAACGATCCTTAAAAATAAGAATTGTATAAAATATAATGGACATGGTTGAAGCAAAGGATGACAGAAAAATTAAAACTTTCATCGAAAAACTAACTGTATACATCAAACACACAAAACATAAACAAAATCATACATGCAAACGGATTAACCTCTAAGGGTTCCATCATCATTACAGAGTTCTGGTAGAGAATGGTGAAGCTAAAAGCCTTGGAGGTAGACATTTGATCGTCGGTTGCTTATGAAACTCGTGAGGAAGATTGTTTTTGTTCTTCGTTTCTGAACAAAATAACCTACAGTCTTCAAATCTCCTTTTAACCAAACTAAAGGAAACGTCTCTTGCAACTCCAAACGTCTTGACCTTTTAGAATAATAAGCTGCAAAATATCAGTCTGAACACGTTGATAAGACAAACAATAATTCATTTTGTCGCTATCTCTTCATATTCCCATCAATATCTTATTTGGAATTTAATGATATTAATTTACACAAAAAAATAACATTTCTAATACAATTTAAAATATCTTCTAATAGGTTCAATCAGCAATTAAAATCTTAATGACATTATATATCAAATTTAATACTAATGACATCAAATTTAAATTTAGCAACAATTAATAAACTTTTAAATAAATAACATTACAAATATAACCAAAATTAAAAAATTTAAATATAATACATCAAACTAATTAATTCTTCGTTATTATATCAGAATTATATTTACTTAATAATTGTAATAATTTCATATACTCAAATTAACAAATCAATCCTTTAAAATCATTTAAATTGAAATAAATAATTTATATACAATAACATTAAATAACAATATATATTACAACAAATAAAAATACATATTACAGATATACTTAAATTCTACCTTACAACCAATTCATCACGAAATATACTAAAAAAATATAACATAAAATAATAATTAATTTAAACTAATTATATCAATAATATATTCTTAAATCAATCTAATCGGTGCATATAATTAAATTAACTATTGAACTCTTCAAAATATTTTTTTAATCATTTATTTACACATAAAAATATAAAAATCATTTCTCAAGATAACCAAATTTTAAAAGAAAAAAACATATGCACGGGTCTCTTCCTTGTTAAGAGATTGAAGGATTTGAAGAAGAAAAGGAAGAAAAAACTTCAACAATTCCAAAAAACTAAAATAAAAACAAAATAAAATATTGACATGTATAACCAATTCGATGCTCTCTTAAAATTGTTTATACAAATTTAACGAACATATCAAATAGAATCAATTTAACACATAAACACATAAAGAGAAACTTAATTGAAAAAAAAATAAAATTAAAACAAATCAAATTCAAAATATAAAAAAAATAGTAATTAAATTACATTATAATATATATATATATATATATATATATATATATATATATATATATATATATATATAACCTCCGGTGGAGAGAATAATTTCTCAAAATTCTTTATCAAGAAATTTTTTCTAGAATAATTTTTTTTTATGTTTTTTCTTAAAATTTCTTTATATGGAAAAGAAAGTGCTCTCCATAAATACACACCTGTTACCAAATTGTCTAAATTGTCTAAATTGTAGTGGACCAACATGTTTGACCACAAGTATGATATGATTGATATGATTTTAGCATAATAAAAAACAAAAGTTACATAACAAAAATTCACTTAAATTATTGACTTCGAAAAAAAAAATATAAAGATCAAAATTACTTCAAAAATTAAAAGAAAAAAATTACATACTGAAAAGAGAGATGAATAAAAAATATAATTAAGCCTAATGATTTATTCTGACTTCACATCAGATTTCACTTTCATAAATGTTTATTTGTTTTTTAATTTATTATGTGTAAAAACTGATGTAAAAACATCACAGTTTGCATTAAATATGTGGATTTTCACAGCACAAATAACAAATAACATTTCTTAAAAAAAGCCTAACACATTGATTAACAATGCGACGACGTTTTTAGCAATAATCTGCGCGAGGGTTTCGGAAATGGTGAGCGCAAATGCCACAAAGCACAACCTTCTTCTCGTCGAGCTTCCTTTTCTGGTTTCTACATTGGAAAGAAACGAGGGCAAGAACAAATGAAAATTTTTGACAATGACGTCATTGACGCTTCGGGTTCGGCTGGTGCGTTTCGGTGCACGCGCTCCCAAGCTGCTCCAGATTGGAGCGTCATCGAGTCGCTCATTCTGGTGAATGAGGTCGCGGCTGTGGAAGCTGACTGCTCCGTTGCGCTCTCCTCCTACCAGCAGTGGAACATCATCGCCCAGAACTGTGCATCTTTGGATGTGCAGCGCAACCTTGCACAGTGCCGCCGCAAGTGGCATGCGTTGCTCTCTGATTACGACCGCTTCAAGGGAACCGCCGCAGCTGGAGGCAAGTTGCCACCAAATTTCGATTACGAATTGTTTGAGGCCGTCCAACGCGTTGTGAGGGCGCGTGAGGAGCGGGGCATGGCTGATCCTGAGAGCGATACTGAAGCAGGGAACGATGCGCGTGACGCCACCGTGGAAATCGGTACGCACCGTTCCAATTTTTCTGTGAACTTTGTGTCTGTTGTGTTATTAGAAGAATGACATGCCTACTACTATTTACCGGTGATTTTCATTTCTGAAACTGTATAGTTTAAGAATTAATAATAGAGTGTTAAGATTTTTCAGATACTCATCCAATCACTAATTGATATGTATGAAATGATCATTATTTTTCTTAATAATTATTTTAAAGAAGTCGTGTATACTGTGTGGTGGTGATGTTTAATTGGTTGACTAATAAAGGTCTTTATACTTACATATTGTACCAATTTGCACTACCATTAAAAGTTTTTACACATTGGCCATATAAAAATTATCCTTAAACTAAATTATGAAATTCAACACATTTTTATATTTTAATATATTTTATTATACACAATAATTTGTGATTGGATAACAGTGTAAAAGATATTTATGTAATCTGTTATTTGTTCATTTTGAGCTTGAATTATCAATAATTTAGGAATTTATTATGCATGTTCTTTGAACTTATCATATATAACAGTTTAAGTTTGGTGTGAATATGATTGCTACAATCTTTGTTATGGTGATTAGTTGACTAGGTAGTTTGATTCAATGCATTTATGGAGTGTTGAAATAGGAAATTTATGCTTTGTACCATGGCTAATATTAATTGACTGACGGTTCTGGTGGATATGCCTAATTGAGCATGTTCATGTATTTGTGGCCATATGGGTAAGTTGTTTTGCTTGCATCACACGGGAATGTTAGAGGAGGCTTCCGACTAACCAGTCATACAACTTATTTGTCTTTATCAATGCAATATTTCCTTGGTGAGCTATTTTAAATGCACTCCTATGCTCTTAAGAACCCTATATCTGTCAGATGGTAGTGTTTTTGACTGGTGATTGTATAAAACGCAAGGGAAGCCTATCGTCAATGTTACTATTTAAGGTTTAGTTTGGTGAAAGTAGGCTTAGGGCCTTGGTTAGAGCGCTCATTAATGACTAAGAACTCATAAAGAGAAATTGAATTAGTCAGTTATACATAGCAGTAGAACTGTATGCTGCCTTTTTTTTAGTTTTAATTGATCGAGTGGATTGGCCCTATTCTGAAAATGGATTTAGAAGGCCCATTTTTTCCTCTATCCCATCATAACAATGAAAAGATTGAGAAAAAGAATGATTGATACAGGATCCGCTTTAAATGGATTATTGGGTAGCAGGAATGTTGTGATGGAAGATCCTTGTCCTTGCATGGGAGATGACAGATTGGCCTCAACGGCGAGCTTGTTGCATTACTGAACACATTTGCATGAAATACAACTAGGCTTGGATTGGTGGTGGTGACTCAAATTAAGCCATTAATTTAGGTTATGCATAGTGGTTGTTGAATTAGGAGTTCATTGACAAGAAGCTTGGATTCAGAGTTGCCATCCATCATTGGGTAGAGGTTGTCATGCAACCAAAAATTTGGGCCTGGGGTGGAATTTGGAATCAAGAGAAGAAAATCTGAAAGCATTATGGTCTTTTAGTGAAATTATATGTAGAAACTAGAGTAGATTGCTCATGCACTAACCATAGATCTTGGTGTATTGAGCTATTTTTAGGATGCTGTGTTTGATAGTTGTAGACATTGTCCCTTAGTAGGTAGTCTAATGACTCAGTGTTATGTCATTTGGTAAACCATTGGTCTGTTGTATATATTCAATATCAGGCAATTGTCTTTGTGTATCATCATTTTGTAGTTCTATATGAGGGTAGCTTGTACCTGTTGTGGATATACACCAGAGTAATGATTGTAAAGCTTCTTTGCTTGCTAAACGAGATAATTATTCATCTTTATCTTGCTATGCGTGTTCTTTGTTCTGTGTTTCTAGTTGGTATGATTTGTAACCAGCATTGTTTCTTTCATTGTACTTTGGGCTCATTTTGGCACTTATTCAGAAGAGACTGATATTAGAGCCAGTTTTGATCTTGTTTTGTGTTTTTCATAAGTTCTTGCAAGAAGATGAGTATCACATCCAAGATTGATACGATCAATGAGAAGAACAATTTCTTCTCGTGTAGAATTATGAGAATCTTGCTCAAGGAACAATGGGTGTGTGGCCACTTTTTAGAATCATGTTGCATAGAGAGGAAAGTTCTGGAGTAGATGGAGAAAAAGCTTATTCGATGATACTTTTGTCATTTTGAGATAGGTTCTTTATTATGTTGCGAAAGAGAAGACCTTAACAACGTTGTGGCTAAAGTTGAAGAAGCTCTTCATGACATAGTCCAATTGTGACAAACTTTTGTTGAGTGAGACGTTGTTTGGGCTCTGTATGACAGAGCATACGCCACTCAATGCCCATCTTGAAGAGCTTAATTCAATCTTGATGGAGCTCCAAGCCATTAATGTTGAAGTAGAAGATGAGGATGTAACAATGATTTTATTGACCTTTCTCGCAGTGATGTTTGAGAACTTGGTGGGTTCTTTGAGTGTAAGGAAGGACTACATCACGCTTGAAGAGGTTAAATTTAGCCTCTCTTCTAATGAACTTCACGTCAAAGCATCTAAGAGTGTAAAAGATGCGGCATCCTCTACATTAGTGGTCTTCAAGATTGAAAAGATGGTTAAAGGGTCGAAGAAGATGAAGGTTGATCCTAAAGATGTTTCCGGATATTGCAAGCAATTGAGACATTGCAGTAGATATTATCTAAGGTTGGGGAAACAAGATTGTGGTTGCTATATTTTAGAAGGTGGAGTTGTCTGATGATTATCATGTGTTGACTACTATCTCAAAACAAAATTCCTCTAAAAAGGGTGCTGAATTATTCTGGGTGCTCCTTTCACATGAGACCTCGAGGAGACTTGTTTACAACCATTGATGTACTTAAGATGCTTCTTCAGAGCACTCAGCTCAGCCACCAAATCCTTTCTCTTCTACATTGCCTTCTCTTCGGTAAGCCACTTGACCTCCTTCACCTTGGACGACAAAGCTAGCTTTCGCTTTGCCGAGGACTTCCCATGATGTGCCCCATACCTTGGCGAGCACTCTTGCAAACAACCTTCTTCCAATGATGAACGGTGCTCATTCTCCTTGCCTTCATTTACTCAGCTAAATCAAAACTTTCTTCGGGCTCCATAATAGATGCCAAATATTCTTACTAAATACGGAGGGTTGTAAGAGATGTGGAAAAGAACAAATCTCTTTGCCGAGTTGTGGCTACTAAGAAATGAGCTTTGGTGGTAAAATTTGAGTACCAAATGGAGACTCTTCAATGCTCAAATAAGTAGAAACACAAAATAATAATGAGTGAAGAGAACTAAATGATACTTCCTTTAGCATATGTTTAAATCTATAGTCCTTTGGGCCCCCATAAATAGGGCTAAGTAAACAGTAAACCTTTCGGTTTCTTACTTGCTCTGCTTGCATTTACTCATTGATCAAGTGGTTGACCTATTTTCATTTTGGATTTGATTCCAATATCTGTGGTAATCAGAGTGTACTTCTGTTCGGGAGTAGGTTGGTACACATTTTATTGGTACAAAATATAGATATTACTTCGTGGATGACTAATCTCCTTAGAAGTACTTGGTTGCTCATTTTTTAAGAAAAATGAGTTTATTTTCACTTGGACCAACTGCTTGTTGAATATGTTTGGAAACACAACATTGAATTTATCGTTAAATGAAAATACAATGAAAGGAAAAATGACACACAAAGTCATACGACACAAGAGTCTGTATGTGATATTTGATTTTGGTTCTTTTTCCTTTTTTAACACAAAGGCAGAGCAAGTTGAGAAAAGAAAATTGTGACTCCTACAAATTGTAATCGAGCATAAATTTTTTTATTATGATTGATACATATGGAGAGTTGAGAATATTTTATTTTGGCCTTTCATTGGTTGTGTTGGGCAGTTTAAATATAAAATGATCATTCTTACTCTTACAGTTAATTGGTAGTAACTGTCAATCTCGGCACCAAATTTTCTTAATCTGTTCTTGAATTGTGAAAAATAATGTATAGCACGAGGAACTGTTTTGATCAACACGATATAATTTCAGATGTTGTTTCTTCCTTTTCCCCTCACTTTTCTAGTTATTTAGTTAATGAATGTGACTAAGTTGTTTTATTATCCCTTTAGGAGCATTAATTTGAGTTTCCAAACTGATGAACTTTTGCGAATTGAATGAATAGGGTCCAAAAGAAAAGGGCAACGAAGTAAGTTCAGACACCGCGTTCAAAAGCCCAAACTTGAACAAAGGCACGAGGACAGCCATGAAGAAGAGCACGAGGATGACTATTCAGAAGACGAATATTTGAAAGACTTCCTAGAATCAAGACCTAAGTTGAAATGTACTAGAGAAAAGCCTCCAAAGCATTTAGCAATATCACCAAAGAGCCTTCCCAAAGTAGAGCTTCATGAAAACCATTCTGAAAGTCCAAAGCCAATCAGTGTAGAAAAGATAGCAGTTAGCAGGGAAGAAAATCAGGAAACATTGACTCTGAAATTGCAAGACTTGGCAGTGGAGATTGAAGCAATTGCTACTAAATCAGCAACAGACTATAAGGGAGGTGACTCTAAGAATGTAGAGGATTCCTGCACTGACTTCACAAGAGGCCAAGGGGACAAACTCATAACAAGCCTTGGAGATTTCTCCAACACCCTCAAGCAACTATGTGATATTCTCCAAGAGTGTAAATGAGCATTACAATGTTCTTCTACAACTATTTTCTGTCCTTGTTAGTGAAAAAATGAATCAGGCATAGGAAAGAATGCTGCTGCTTTATGCTAATGTAGTTGTCTTCACTCATTGCTGATGCGAAAGCAAAATATTACAGCTTAACAAGAACATTTGTGTAGCATGGATACTAATCCTGACACCAGATACAACATTGACTCAGATAGTTTGAACATGTAATATTTAAAATGTAGGACATATCATTATGAATCATTTAAATTGACAATCAAGATTAATGTATTCAAAATTATTAATAAATAAGATTCGTTAAATATAATAATATAAATTTAATTTATTTATCTAATATATAAAAAGTGAAAAGAGAATATAATTTATTTAAGATATCTCATTTTCCTTTATTATTATTATTATTGTTATTATCATTGGAAAATATATTTTAGTTACTATACGAAGACATAACAAGAGATTAAATAAGAATATTGTCAATAATATATATATATATATATATAATATAATATAAATATTTATGTTCATATAGAATTTGCTTTTTATTTTTATAATCATAATATAAGTTCTTAGAAAATGTTCTTATTAAAATTGTTTTGAACCGTCTATAAAAATTGTTAGAGACAAATTCGAATTTGATATTTCACTTATATGTATCATAAGTATTGGTATCTGATACAATGTGGTATGGCCTACAAATTTCCTTGGGTGTGTTTCCCCTAACATTAACAAAAAGGGAATAACTTCAATTAAGCATTAACCAATAAAAGAAAGGTTGAAAATGGAATATTGAAAAGGAAAATAGAGAGATTACACGACTTCACTGGGGATCGAACCCAGAATCTCTGGTTCCGTAGACCAGCGCCTTATCCATTGGGCCATGAAGTCATTTTCAAGACAGTAAATTGTTTAATGTAATTACAATAACTGATAGTTTAGTTAACATTAGCAAAATTTATTCTACGATAACATGTCAAAGTGAGCCAACCCGGCTCACACGGGTTGGCTCACCACGGGTCGGGTTGGAAATTGTTGAGCTCAACCCGGCTCACTTTCTGGTGAGCCAGAAATTTTTTAACCCGGCTCAACCCACCACGGGTTGGTGGATTGAGTGGGTTGGCTCACTAACCCGTATAAAAATTAAAAAAAAAAAAATTTTTTTTAAAAAAAAATCATCGGGAACGAAAGGGAAAGTGGCTAGGCACAGGAGCAGCACGAGCAAAAGAAGCGTCGGCTCGACCACCACCGAACGGCCGGTACCAACGTCGACCACCGCCGCCAAAGAACGACCGACGACCACCACCTCTGGGCACCACTGCCACGAACACGAGTGAGAGGGGAGGGAAGTGCGAGTGGGTCGAAAATGAAAATGAGAACAGAATTAGGTTAGGGATTGGGTTTTCTCTCGACGCGACCACCACCGAACGGCCGCCACCAACGTCGACCACTGCTGCCAAAGAACGACCGACGACCACCACCTGTGGGCACCACCGCGACGGACACGACCGAGAGGGAAGGGAACTGCGCTATGTTGGTCGAAATTGAAAAACGGACACCACCGTTTTTCCTCAGCTCGACCACCACCGAACGGCCGCCACCCAACGTCGACCACCGCCGCCAAAGAACCACCGACGACCACCACCTATGGCACCATCGTCGCGACAGGGAAAGGGAAAGGAAAAGAGAAAGGGAACTGCGCGCTGCGTCACTGCG
>Ga0209589_1012701_pt1 | contig 11324 bp, 7 predicted proteins | sample CowpeawhiteBW_FD_187525 | JGI IMG/M metagenome (GOLD analysis project Ga0209589, IMG submission 187525) | Root nodule microbial communities of legume samples collected from California USA - Cow pea white BW (SPAdes) (version 2) | ecosystem: Host-associated > Plants > Roots > Nodule | place: USA...
ATGATATAATAGCGAATGATAGTAATATTTTTTTGAATTCTACTATTATGTGTGTTTGTTTTAAGGAGAGGAAATGAAGAGAAAAAATGAAGAGTTTTTCTTCTAAAAAAAAATTATATATAACAAATCTAATTTGGCCCCCTACATTTTTAGTCCAAGTTCCGCCACTGAGCACACCATCTATTATTAAACTTATTTGGATTTTTTTATAGGTCTTACAACTCATTTAATCTCATGGTTTTATAGTTTCTAAATAAATTTAATTACAATGTGGTATGTTTTAAAATATGTGTTATTAGAACTTTAATAGAAAATTTAAAACATCAACTTATCAAGGAATAAAAAAGTCAAGATCTTATATTAATTTAGCCTAAATAAATGTATTACATCTAATCCTAAATCACGAGTTGTGATTTTCCAATATGTCAAACAAATACATGTTGGATTGAGCGTTTATCACTGGGCCAAAATTTATAGCTATTAGTCAATACGCAACTCTTTCTACTTAAGAGCGTATGAGCCCAAACGTCATAATTCGATTGTGACTCGGCCCACCCGGCCATTGGCGAACCTTCTGCTTGACATAGGGGAGCCACGACTCCCCCAATATTTCTTTTTCATTTAATTTTTCATATATATTTAAATTATTTATTTCATATTATTATATTATTTATATTTAAGTTTTTTCTTAAAATCTCATGTATACTTTCTCTTCTTTTTCTCCTTTTTTTTCATTTTTCTAATTTGTATATCCATCTCTCTTTCATATCTATTATTTATATCAGTTCTTACCTTCAATATCACTTCTTTTTCAAAATAAAATTACACCACAATAAAATTGATGAGTTAAAAAATATTTTAGATCAATTAATTTATTCTTTTGAACTGGTTTATTTTGTACTTTTTTAAGCATATGTTTTTTTTCTTGCATGTGATAAATTTATCTACTGTGTATCGCTGGGTAGTGACAAATTCATATTTTTCTAAATAGGTGAGGGGTAGTAACTTTATAATAGAAAAATTATGATAAAGAGTAAAATAATTAATTTTTTTTAAGAAGACATGTACATCAATTAAACTTGAAAAAATTCATGAAAATCCAAAAATTAAAGATTACGAAAAACAACTATCTAAAACTCTCAGAGTTACGTATAATGAATTTGAAAAAAATTTAATTTGACACCCCTAAGTTTTTTTTCAAGTTCCGCCACTACACCCGGCCTCTGCCACGGGACAATTGTTGCCACCCGCAACAATACAAACCGATAAGCTTTTAGTATTAAAAAAAAAAACTCACCTTATTATCAACAACTCAATTCTAAAATGTTCCTCACTAAAAAGACAAGTTGTGAAGCTAAAGTTAGATGGTAAATTTTGTCCAAATCTTAGAGAAAGATAACACATAATGGGTAATACCTTTTAGTGAAGAAGAGGTCAAGAAAGCAATTTAGAAATATCAAAGTGATAAGAGTATGAGACTGAATAGTTGTAACCACATTCATTAAAGAATTGTAGAATCTTTTTAAAGGAGGATTTCATTAATTTGTGTCAAATAATTTCACATGGATGAACTTACTTAAGAGATGTATGTCATCCTTTATAATGTCGATGTCTAGGATAACTAACTCTCCCATTTATATCAATTTGCTTCATTATAATGTTAAGAATAAAAAAAAATCACCCAAAATCATCAACAATAAACAAAGTGATTTACCAGAGATAAGTCGTTGTGACAAAAAACAAAAAATATCTAAAGTTTAAGATTGATTATGAAGGAAAACCATTTAATCACTTGAAACTTTATCATTCATGTTGAGTGTAGATTTTAATGTAATGAAAAGTAAGTAACTTGATTATTTTAATGAGAACTCAAAAGTTGAATAAAAGAGGATCTCTAACATGATTTTTGTTTATAATTATAATGTAAGGCTTGAGGGATTGAATGGACGAAACTTAAGGTTTTCATGGAAAAAGGGAAAAGTCAAGTTAAACTTCTTCAAAGTCTAATAATATGGTTAAAAAAATCATTACAAGACTTTTCAAATTCTTGGAGTTAAAGATCAATTTTTTCAAAATTATATTTAGATATATTTGAGTAAATGCTACACAAAGTGAATGCCAAGGGTGTTAGTTGCAATGTATTGAAGATACCCTTCCTATATTTTTGTATAGGAAAAGAATATTGAGGTTGAGGAATGAAAAAATTGTGAACATTTCCAGGTGAGTGGAATCAAATGATATTGATCTTTTTGCAAGAATGCTAACATTTATGTCTATCTTCTTCCTATATTTTCTCAACATACAAAATTGAAGTTTCAAGGAAAATATAAAGTATTCAGAGTGAATTCATGTGGAGAAAATAAGATGAAAGAATGAGAATGGTATGGGTTTGGAAGAGAAACAATTATGCATTAAAAAGTCATGGGGAAATTAGGTATCACACTTTTTTTGTGAGAACATTTTATTTCACTTGGTTCTTTTATAATATTTGCTGTTTGTTTTGTATTTTTATATGATGAAAGTAGAATTTCAAATTATTGGCGGTAACAATTGTGAAAGTGGAAAGTCATGATGACAATTTAGAAATGTTGAGAAGATACGAGAAGATAATGATAATGTTAGAATAAAGTGTTTCTAGAAAATTTCAATTACTGTGCATGTAATACAAATGTTGTAGTATTTTTTTATTGATAATTATTAATTATTTATATTCTTGACTTTATATAATGTTTTTTAGTGTACAAACTGTACAAATTTGTATTTTATAATATATATATATATATATATATATATATATATATATTAAAAAAAGTAATCCTGTATAGAATCCTCACTTAATTAAAAGCATCAGTCTTACCAAAACAAATGAATAGAGAACAATGAATACTGTAAATCATATATTAAAATATATTATATCTACGTCAACTTTCGTAGTTTTATTAACCAGTAATGATTTATGTATATTTTTCTTTAAATGATCTAAAATATCAAGTTTTCAGACGATCTTGTATACTCAATTTATTACTAAAAGTGATAAGTTAATAGATAATAAGTGAATAATTGATTAAATAGTTTTTCTAATAATATGATTACCTACATAATTGATTATTTATTATTATTATAGTCTAATTTTTGTTGTTGAAATATTTATAAAGGAGTTGTGAAACCTGTTATAATATATATTTGTTTAAATCCGGGTTTTAATGGAAAATTTGATACGAATTTATGGAATTTTAAGAATTGTATAATTATAATATATAATATTATAGATCATATACTTAAATTATAGAATAAATGTTAGAAATTTTATTAGATATAATGTTATTTTATTTTATTTATATATTTTATATATATATATATATATAATAAAATATAATAGAATATAAAATATTTTTCATATTTCAATCTTGTTTTACTAATAATAAAATAATAGTTAATTTCTAAAATTGAAAGAAAGATATTTTTAAAAATAAAAATATTTCCTAAAAACTAATTTAAAAAATATTTATATTAAGTAAATATTTTCAAAACAATGGTCATATAATAAACCATCTATTTTCTAAAAAAGAAATGAAAAAGCAAGTTGTCTGATTACAAACGATTACAAACAATAAGCAATCATGGAGGCACGAAATCCAAAGGCCAAGGTCTACCTCTGAATGATCGTCAGGACTTGGTGATTATTGCTTTGTTGAAGCAATTCAAACCATAGTCCATGCTAATTATTGTTCGAGAATACATAGTTGATGAAAAAGTCATTCAAATATAATCTTATAGAAGAGATCGAATAATCCATGAATGAAGTTGTGTTATAGAGATCTTATCTTGAATCGAAGATAGTGAGTTTGAAATTGATCTAGATGAAGTTGACTAACACAATGTTATCTTCAAATCATTAGATAGTGTTATTAACCTTTATGTCAATATGAACGAGTTGAAAGATTTTCCTTATTTATCATCTGATCATTTAAATTGTAAAGCCCCTTTTCTCACTGCCTTAAAGGTTTAGAGCTTGGCCTTTTAGTGGGCCTAAGATCAGCCCACTTGGAGGCTTCAGGACCTTAAGCTACCCTTTCATTTCCCATTCTGCTTGTACTTGGCAAACAGCTCACTCTCAAACACTCTCTCTTCGTTACAGAGCTCTGTTAGGGTTTTGACTTCCCTCATCTTCAAGCTAACTACTCGACCTTTTTCCTGTTCCACTATCCCACATAAGTTCTTTTAGCTAATCTTCGTTCTTTCCCATCTTGTTTTCGTGAGCCAACAAAGGTTCGCCATGATAACCTTATTTTCTCTTTGCTTCACTTATTCCAGCTCACAAATATGCCTCTAGAGCTGTTATGCTCAGCTGGTTGGGTGTACGAGTCTTTGATAGCCTTCTTCCAAGTAAGGGAAGCTAGGGTTTTCGATTAATGTTTTTAGTATGCTTTTCTGAGTTTAAGTCATATTCTTGAGGTGTGCTCGCGATTTAATTGCTTGGTATTGGTTAAAATGTGATCCTTGGTGTTGTTTCTGCGTTTTGCACGAGTGAGCAGTGGTGAGCACTGGTTTTCTCGCCCAAGCGAGAGTGTCTCGCCTAGGACCTTCTGCTCGAACTGTCACTCAGGCGACGGGTCATCGTTTTGAGCAAGGTGTAATCTCGCTCAGGCGAGGAGGTCTCGCCTGAGCGAGAAATCGTAGAAGCCATTGTTCCACTACTCGAGCCCTCGCCTAAGCGAGAAGGGGCTCGCTTGAGCGAGAGGACCTCTCTCGCCTGAGCGAGACTAGGACATGTTTTGTGCTATAATGTGAATGGTTTATTGATGTGGCTGCTTGCTGGCCTGACTTAAATGCTTTACTAGAAAAGTTTGATGGATGATACCGTGATTTATGTATGAGGTTGAGATGGGAATAAGATGTTGCTACGTTGTGTATGAGTTGGGAGGTATGAGTTCCATCTTTGGTTGTTTAGATGCATACACAAATCGACATGATATTAGTATTTATGGAAACATCCTGATTGGTTGGTGAAACATGTACAAAGTATGAGTAGGGCGTAATTCCATGACTCTTGTAGTGAGGGCTCATGGTGGTGCCTCATTTAATGGACGTAATCCCATGGACCCTCCTAGTGAGAGTTCGTGGTGCCTCATCTATTGGACTTAATTCCATGAACCTCAGGGTGAGAGTTCATGGTGGTGCCTCAACATCAGGACGTAATTCCACGAGGATATTGTGGTGGTGTCTCAAGGTCAGGACATAATTCCACGAAGGCCTCGTGGTGGTGCCTCACTACTATGACATAACTCCACGGGTCTAGTGGTGGTGCCTCATTATACGTATCCGGATAGTCAAGTCTTGGAGTCTTAAATGGTTTGGTATTTTATGTGTGGATGTCTGTTATTTATGCTTGACTATGAACTTGCATGTTAAGTGTTATGAATATAAGAATCTTTTACATTAGCTTACCCTTTTGCTTGCTTGTATGTTTGTGTGTGGTTTTCTCCATTGCGATGATCATTAATCTTATTGATGTGAGCATATGTGAGAACCCCTGGCAGTGGTAATGACAATAAGGATGCTGCAACTTGATAGTTATGGACGAGTATGGGGCTCACTCTAGAGCCCTCAACTGAAGGAGATTTATTAGTTTATGATTCTCTTGTCCTGGACAAGACCTTGCACTACTTTTGGAACTATTGTACTTTCTGTTAGGTAGTGTGGTACTGCTATTTTTGTTAAGGACGTGTTTGGTGTATTGTATACCTTCATATTCCAAATTTCGTACTTTCTAATTATTTATGTATGCGACGTTTTGTTAATTTGAGGTTATACATTTTTTTTGGGACGTTACATAAATCAAGCTAAGGGTGTTCTTTACCTTCGTCGCATCTCACAAAATGGTTTGTCGTAAATCACACGTGAACGAATAAAACATAGTCATCAAATGACTTTATGTGATTTTTTCTAAAAATAAAGTTAGAAAATTATTGATTTGAGAATTTTTTTCTTCGTCAATCGTCAATTACACGTGAACGAATAAAAAATAGTCATTAGATGACTTTATGTGATTTTTTCTAAAAGTAAAGTCACAAAATTATTGATCCGAGGATTTTTCCTTTCGAGATGCGAATTTAGGTAGGATGCGAACTAAAATGAGTATGAACTTAAACAAATGTATACTTTACATAACAACAAACATTTTTTTGCAATTTTAAAGTGTTATATTATATTCATTGAACATAGGTTATATTATAACATTGTTTTTGAAAAGAAAATAGTCTTGATCATGGATTTTGCATCAAGGTCTTTATCAAGTTGAACTAGAAGTCTTTCAATAGTGATATACAAATGAATTATGCTTTAAAAGAATGGTCATTGTTGCTTTATATGTATATGTGATTTATTTAGACTAAATTGAATGTAGATATTGATCAACTAAAAATTCATGTGATTAATACCTTTTCATTGATAATATTCTTTTATATTCTTTTAGTACTTTCTTTAAGACTCTAATATTTCACATAAATTTTAATGTCAACACGATTAAGAAATAATCTTTTACACAATTTAATAAGAAAGTTACACTTATTTTTCCTAAATATATTCTAAATTTCATTTACTTTTCTGCTTTTAAAATTACCATATTCCTTCCTTAAATGTTTATAAAATAGCCAATATAGGCTTTTTTTTAATAAAATGGTACTCATCTTTCTTATACTTTTAATAAAGTTAAACTTATCTCCCGTATTTATTTAAAAATAACATATTGAATAAATATATATATATATATATATATATATAATTGAATAGTTTTTGATTGATTCTTTATTGTTTTTTCATATAAAAAATGATTAGTTATAATGGTTATTTAAAATATATATATATATATATATATATATATATATATATATATATATGTGTGTGTGTGTGTGTGTGTGTGGTCATAATAAGATCTTAATATCATATATACTTAGTAGGAAAATAACTGTATAATTTTTTCAGAAAGATACATGAACAAATGTTTGTTAGCATAATTGAGTAAACATTAGACGATGTCACATTAGACAATTCAAACAATTTACTACTGAATTATCTAAACTATATTAATCATATAGAAACCTCTTAGATAAGATATACTGAATCCAACTTCATATATTGGATGTAAGTCTTTAAAAAGTGAACCATCTAAAACATTTAAATGTTCATTTTCAATACGTTATCTTGATAGTATTTTTTTTTTATTCTTTTGATATTATTTGCTTCCAATAGTAGTATAATATTACACTTAAATTGTCATAAGGTGATTCAAGACAATATTTATAAAATTGAAAACGCACATTTATTTTCTTATCCTTGATTTTTACTCATCCACTTTCCTCGTAATAATTTTTGGGTCATTTCATATCTCATCATCACGAGACCATCAATATTCTTACCTGCATTATGTCTCCTTTTAGCTTTGTTTCAGGTTTATTCTTACCTAAGAACAAATCACGATACATATTTGTTTAGAAAAAAGTATTTTGATTGTTCAGTGTAACTGAGTTAAAATATGCTTTTCTAGTAGAAAAAAAAAATTCAACATTTAAAAATATATAGTAAAAAATATTTTTTTTATTAGACAGAAAGACATTGTTTTCCACAAAAGAGGCGGTTTGGTGACTCTGTGGTGGGTCTCTATCATTGGCTTGGTCTCTCCGTCCATGCATATTACAGCTTCTTCTCTCTCTATTATTGCTTCATATAATGAAGGTTTCTATCAACGTCCCATCGGTTAATAATTGGTTGAACCATCAATTATATATGATTTTATTTCTTGTATATCTAGATATATATTAGAATATATTTTAAGCCATTTGATTACAAAGGTTTAGTTATCTCGAAATTATATATATATATATATATATATATATATATATATATATATATATATATATATATATATATATATATATATATTTGCACCCTATGTTTATCACTTTGAGTTGCATTTTCTTGAAGTTGGTAAAGAGATACCAAGAGAGGAAAGAGTAAATAATAAATTGGTTTCATCTACACAAATTACATAATGATATTTTGATTTATTTTTTTTTACTTATTTTTAACTTATCACTCTAATCATCTTTATACTCTTATGAATAAAAGTAATAAAAATAATACATACTTTCCATATTTATTTTAGAATAAACAAAATAAATTTATTAATTAAAAAATTAAGAAAATGAATGTTCTTAACATAATAATTTAGAAAATAAAAATAATAAAAAAATACTATATTTAAAGAAAGAAAAATGTTACACATCGTAAAAATTAGATTTTATGATAACTTATCATGATAGTTATAATTCACCCGCTGTAAGTGAAATAACTTTCTATGTCGATTATCACTAGAACCAACATGGAAAGTGGGAGCAGTAACAATTTTGTAACAAAGTACAAGACTTTTCATGCATATATTATTTTTAATTTAAAATATAGATACTATGTCAATTCTTCGCTATAACAAGCATAATATTTTTAGTTTCTCCTTCTCGCATTGCACTTCACATACTCCCAACTTTCCTCCTCTATGCACTCTCTTGCTCTAGCTCTCACAACTCTCTCGTTTGGTAAGTACGGGTGCTTTTATGTCATTTAGAGTTTTTTTTTTTCATTCCTATTGCGCATCTTTGAGAATCTTTCCCTTCACATACCCAAATTTGGTTGTACATTGTTGATACATTTGGGTATTTCCTATCTTCTTCCCCACACGCAAAGGCTTCCCCTTCCTCCCTCCACCAATGCTTCTTTCACCTTTGCATATGACTTTGTACCTTGTTACCACCACTAGTGTTTCAAAACTGCTACCAAGGCCATCAACGTCCTTCTTCAAACTAGGTCTCCCTTCTAGATCCACAACAACATTAATCACGAGCTCCTCATTGGCGACCCACGGGACTCCAAGCCTTATGTGCAAGGCGTGAAGGTGCATATGTAAGTTTGAGAATGGTAAAGAAAAAAATGCGGTAAAAATGAAGAACGATAGAATTGTGAACATGTATAGAATTTGTGAATGAATGTAGAAAAATGAAAAATCGTGGAGTGTGAGACTTTATATGCCCGATTGTGACTATAATCAAAATTGAAATTGAAATTTTTTTTATGTCAATTATATATATTCTGATCCCACAATTGACATAAAAAACATTTTCTAACCTGCATGGAACGCACTAGTAATTTTTATTAATTACTTAATAAAACATGCTATATGTTATTAGCAATTATATATATATATATATATATATATATATATATATATATATATATATATATATATATATTACTGTAAACTATTGGTTGGTTGGAGTGTATTACAGTCATTTTCACTAAGAGAAGTGTGAGGGTCTTATTTGCACGCTTTGAGTGACTCATATTAAAGTGAGTAATTTATAATGAATGTAACTATGAATGAGAAGGTTTTGCTGAGTGGAAGAGTGAGAATTCATATTTTATAATTATCAATATTTGTCACCATTTGTACATAGACATTTTGAGCCTGGAACGTCATTTTTGTTTCACTGATATGTTTTCAATTATTGATTAAAAAACTTCACTAAAGAAAGAATAAAATTAGAATCTCATCGTAAATAAAAGAAAACATAATTAATTAAATTAAAATAAATTTATTGAAGGCGAGTAATTAGATTTTTCAATAAAAATTATACAAAAAATCTTAAAATCGAAAATGATAGTCAATATTTGATTTAATAATGAAAAACATAAGAAAATGAACGAAATAATAAGTTAGAGTTGAAGTCTTTGTGAGTTAGTTTGGTATTGGACCACTGAAGACCTTCTTTTTAAGGTGGTTGACCTCATGGGGATATGTCGGTCTCATTATGATATCGAGATCGACACTGTTTTGTCTTTGTCTACCAGATATAGTAATTTAGATTTTCTTGGTTTGGATATTATGGTTTCTGGAAAAATTAACTAACCATGACTCTGAAAAATATTCAAATGCTAGAAAAAGAGTGAGAACACTGTAGCAAATGCGGCTACAGAGCATAATTCTGCTTCAGCTATACATTGGAAAAGAGAAACGAAAGTTTCAATGATTGAGACAGAATGATGGATCAATCAAAGTCCAGTAAATGTGGGGGCATAACAAAATCATTTAACTTAATTTAGTTCATCTTTTTGTTTTCATTCTAATGGTGAACATAAAATCTTTCAATTTCGAAAAATATAATATACTTTCGTTTAGGCATTTCATTATTAAAAAATAGTAAACAAAATTTCATCTGAAGCTCACGAGCTTTGATATGGTTAATATCCTTTTTTGAATGTAAAAACTAGAGTTGAGTATGTAGCATTTGTCAGTTTAAGTCTTTGTCTACGTAAATTGAACATAAAAAACTAAATTGCTAATAAAACACACACACAAAATTAGAAATATTTTTTAATTTTATTAATACACTTAATAACTTTTAATTTAAATAAATGAAAATATTATATGTAAAAAGTAAACTTAAACGTACAAAAAGCAAATAACTTCAATCAGAAAAACATATTCTGAAATAGAAAAGATTTTGACGTTGATGTTAACAGAAACTTCATTTTTTTAATAAACACAAAACAAATTTAAATATATGTTTCGTTAAAGATAAATGAATATATAAAACAAAATTGATAATACTAAAAGAAATATTCACATAAAACTTAAATATTATTGCAATTAACTTCATTTTTTTCAAAAACAATAATGAAATTAGGAAGAAAGAAAGAAATGTCAATAATTGTTGCAACTTTAATCATTGTTACAAGTACAGAACTACTCATTCATATACCTAAATTATGCAAAATATATATATATATATATATATATATATATATATATATATTATTCTGAATTTTAAGTTTTTTGTGATAATATTATTATGACCAATTATTGTATCTAAGGTATTGTTATGAAGTATGAAATTTCGTCATTATTTTGTTTTTAAAAGATGTTATGGAAGGTGTATTTCAAATGTCATAATTATTAAATTATTTGAGATTATTGAGCGTATCAAATCAAATCCCTTAGTTGAGAAGAGAGTTTTCGTTTCACATACATCCTTAATTTTCTGACATCAAATTCGTTGAGATAACATAGTCAAGTCAATTACTATATATGAGATATTGTCCACTTTAGAATTTAAAGTTCTTGTCACAGTTTTATCTTTAAAAGATATTTCAGAATATTAAAGAAAGTGTATGAAAATTACCCTTAATCTCAAGTATTAAAATATATGAGAATATATATATATATATATATATATATATATATATATATATATATATATATATATATATATATA
>Ga0209589_1012705_pt1 | contig 11322 bp, 7 predicted proteins | sample CowpeawhiteBW_FD_187525 | JGI IMG/M metagenome (GOLD analysis project Ga0209589, IMG submission 187525) | Root nodule microbial communities of legume samples collected from California USA - Cow pea white BW (SPAdes) (version 2) | ecosystem: Host-associated > Plants > Roots > Nodule | place: USA...
TGATACACCCATGGATCCCAATACTAAACTTCTACCAAATCAGGGGGAGCCTATATCTGATCCTGAGCAGTATAGAAGATTAGTTGGAAAATTAAATTATCTTACCGTTACTCATCCTGACATTTCCTTTGCAGTCAGTGTGGTAAGCCAATTTCTTAATTCCCCATGTGAAGATCATTGGAATGCAGTCATTCGTATCTTGAAGTATATTAAAAGATCCCCTGAAAAAGGATTGTTTTATGGTTCTAATAACCATACAAGAGTTGTTTGCTATTCAGATGCTGATTGGGCAGCATCTCCTTCTGATAGAAGATCTACATCTGGATTTGTGTCTCCATTGGTGGTAACTTGATCTCGTCGAAAAGTAAGAAACAAAGTGTTGTAGTAAGATCTAGTGCAGAAACATAATATAGAGCTATGGCCTCAGCTGCCTGTGAACTTGTTTGGCTTCAAGAGTTACAATTTGGAGATGTTACTCAAATGACACTTGTGTGTGACAATCAGGCTGCTCTTCATATTAGCTATAATCCTGTCTTTCATGAGAGGACCAAACACATTGAGATTGATTGTCATTTCATTCGGGAAAAGGTTATGTCTAGAGACATCAAGACTGAGTTTGTTAACTCAAGTGATCAGTTAGCAGATATTTTTACTAAGTCTTTACGGGGGCCTAGAATTGATTATATTTGTAACAAGCTTGGCACATACGATTTGTATGCTCCAGCTTGAGGGGGAATGTTAGATATTTTTTGATATTATTAAGATATTGTTAGATATTGATAACCACAATATCAAACAATATCTTATATTTAATCTTTTTTATTTTCAGTTACTCTTTTTACTTGTACCTCTCTTTATTATACATAGATTACCCTATGTGTGGTTTATACACAAGGGAGATTAATCTCAATCCCTATTTTCTTTATTCTCAACAGTATTTAAATTGCTTGCCTTCATTTTTTAAATAACTTGTTTGGATAAAGAAATTAAAAATCCTTACATTTCAATTTTTTGTTTGGATAAAACAATTGAATTTCTTGTGGGTTAAATTTTGTTTTAACAATATTTATTTTAGGCTTAATTATGTTTTGAGTTCATGATAAATTTGGAGACGGGTCTGCCCGACCAGTCTGTGTCGTTGGGCTGGCCGACCTGGCTAGGTCGTCAGCTAGGTCGTCGGCTAGGTCGTCGGTCGGTCGGTATCGCCCGGGTCTTCAAGTTGATGGGGCCCGTCTAGGTCGTCAAGTTGGTCTAGGTCATTGGGTCAGTCAAGCTTGTTGGTTTGGCAGGTAGATAAGCCTATATGGGTCGTCGAGTTCGTTTGGCCCGTTTAGATAGTCGAGCCTGTTTGGGTCATTGGGCTCGTCCCACACATCTAAGTCGTCGGGCCCGAACTATTTGTGTCGTCGGTTTCGTTCGACCCGTTTGGGTCGTCGGACCAGCCCGACCTGATTGGGTCATCAGGCTTGCTCAACCCGTTTGTGTTGTTGGGCCAACCCGATTCGTCTAGGTCGCTAGGCCTACCCAGCCTGTCTGGCTCGTCGGCTTAGCTTGTAGAACCCACCTATGGACTAGGTCAAATTGACAACTCTACCAGAGAGTCTAGAGTGTGAGGTTGAGTAAGAAGAATTTTAAATTCCACTTATTTTTGGGGTATTTGAATTTCTACTAATTTGACAAATTGAAATACTTCAAAAAAATACTTGCATTTGAAATGCTTTTTAATTTCCCTATCTAAACAAAACATTTCATTAAAAAGAAATTTAAATTCTTCAAAAAAATGAATTACTTCATTAAAATACTCTATCTAAACACACAATTAAGATATAGGTTAAGAATTGGTAGTTACTTTCCAAAGGATATTAACGTCAATTTAACAAAAAAGACATAATTGAGTATGTTTAAAAAAAATAAAAACTTAAGTAAAAAGAAGATATAGGAATCAGCATAATCAAAGGCTTAAATATAACTAAATTACTAACTAAACCTTATATTATATTTTTGTGTTGAAGTTATAACTTTGTAAAAGTGTTTTGGAAAAAATAAATATAACGTATAGGTTTTAGATTATTGAGAAAAATGATGAAATTAAGGAAAGAAGTAGCTGTTTTATTTGAAGTCTATGATGATGGAAAAAAGATTTTTACAATTACAGAAACATTATTTTATTGTATCTATATATATAAATATAAATTTATGTTTTTGTTGAATTAGTTGGTGCTAATATTTATAAATTTTTATAAGCTTATAACATTGTGGGTTTGTCAATTGAAATTAAAGTAGATTAAAGGCATGAAAGGAGAAAGTAAAAAAATAAAATAAAATTGCAATAAAATGACTAAATGAATATTACAAAAATGAGATTTTATTATATATAAATGGACAATTCTCCCTATTATAACCTTTGTTTTTGACAATAAGAACATTTTCTTTTAGTAATTTTTGCTATGAGTGATTCCTTTTATTATGAATATAATTAGTAATTGGTATTTTTGATCACTTTTTTTTTTTCACTTTTTTTTTAGTGTTTGTATAAATTTTAAGGTATTCCTTATACCGTAGTTTATGTAATGTCTTTTCCTTGTAAAAGAATGGGAGATATTTTTAATAACTAATAATTAATTTCAAATAAAAATAACCACAACATTTTTGTATATGGGAAATCACTTCAGCAACCTTTACACGGACAATGAAAATTCAAATTCATACATACACAACTTTAGTTTGAAGTTAAGAACGAATGAAATTTACAAGTTAAGGTTGATACTATTGTTCAAGCACCTACATATTCAAATATTCTTCCAAATATTTTTTCATTTTTCTTCCGTGTTCAATACGTGCGTTACCTGATAATCCAGGAAGGCCAGCATACCATTCTTTCTCGAATTTTTTCTTCAAGGCTTCAAATCCTGTGGTAACACACACATACTCCAATTTGGGAAGACCAGTTAAAGTTATTTCGATCATTGGAAAGCTCAATTGAAGCCCTGGTTTTGTGCTATCTTGCCTCATCACAGTGAAAATGCTTGTCATTGAACTACAATTTCTAACCTCTAACATCTTCAAATTATCAAGATTTTTGGAAAGATTAACTGGAAAAACAGTTCTCAATTTCTCACAACCTTTGATATTTACGTTTTTCAGTTTCCAAAATGAATTTTCAGCATCATACTCCTCATTCCATATTGTTGTCAATTCACTAACCTGGGAAATCACCATTGTCTCCAGATTAGGGCAAGAAACCTGCATAAATCATATGACATTAATCAATACTATTAGCAGTTTTTTATCACATGATTGTTACTGCTGTAATTATCTAAGGGTTTCTGTATTTGTTTGGTTTTTTATACTTACATCATTGCTATGCTTTGGTTAAGTATTTATAAAAAGGTTTAAGTACTATACTTAATCTTGCTATGTTTTGGTTGATAAACTACATGTTTTAATACCTTGTCATTGAAAAGTGTAGCTGTATTATCAGTGGAAGAAGAGGATCCTTCACTTGAGCAGAAACTGATTAATGCTGGGAGTCCTTGTAAGGTTAGAGAGCACAATTCAGGAAATTGTATGGGATGATTCTCTGCACCTTCAAATAGCACAATTGTCCTTATGGATGTGCACTGTGAAACTTCCAAAGTAGCAATATGAGGAAGACCATTGATCATTGATTTTGAGAAGAGACAGCCCATTGCATTGCATTTCTCTACTTTGATGACTCTCAGTTTGAAGAAAGATTTCTCCGAAAAAGGACCACCATGGCATATGTACTCCAAATTGCTTAGAATGGTGAGAGACAGTGACTCCAAGTTCGGAAAAGTATCAAGAGAATGATTACCTGACCCTGTGGATAAGCATTTGACTTCAGCATTGTGTTGAATGAAGAGAGACTGCACTTGTGGAAAGCCATCACACTCCATATCATTAACAACATTCTGGACACCATTCAGTGTATCCAAGTACAAAACCTGAACTTCTTTTAGCATCTTTTTTATTCCATTCTCTGATTGAAACCTCCTGTTCAGCTTCAGTTTCAATGTCTTCAATTCATGATCACCATAATGTGCTCGGTCCCACCCGTTACCAATGAAAATTGTATATGATCTTAGGTTTCCAAAGAACAAGTCCACAGGCCATGCCTGCGGATCAGGAACATACATGTCTTCTATGTATGCCAAGTGTTCCAAGTCTGTAAGCTCTTTCAAGCTTGCGTTCTTGTTTTCACTGCTAGACATTTCAATCTTCCAATTACAGAAGGAGTTTCTCAAATATAATTCTTCCAAGCTTGTCAATTTGGACAGGACATTGGGTGGAATCACTTGGAGATTTGTGTCTCTTAAATCCAAGAATAGCAACTTCTCAAGCTTTACAATTTGCGCAGGCAATTGTTGGATCCTACTTTCAAGTAGGCCTAGCATTCGTAGATTTGTGAGCTCACAAACTTTTGTAATGTCTCCCAATCCACATTGATACATGGATAATGCTTCAAGGTCCTTTAAAAAAACAAAACTAGGTGGCAGATTTGGGCAATCAAAGGAAACAAAATCTAGCACTTTCAGAAGTTTAGTCTCCTCAAAAAAGGAATCTGGAACATCTATTGTGGAATTTTCCCTACTTATCAGAAGATGTTTCAAGTTTGGACACTGCAACCTTACGGGTAGCTTCAAATCACCAACAGGATGTAAGTTGCAGAAGTAAAGATCTTTTAGCAATTCTTCAGGTGGCCATTCTCTGGAAATCACTGAAGCTCTATGATCATGTTGGGCCATTCGATAAGCAGTCTGATGTATGTAGTCATCTACTTTGACCCAGTCCTTTCCATTTTCAACCACAAGACCATAGGCCTTCAGATCACTAATCAATGACTCACGCTTTTTTCTTGCAGAATCTGCTGTTTCCAGATTTTTGAATACACCTGCCCACATGTCTATGTAGATGCTATAACTGTTAATAAACCTTCTTCCCCTAATAGTAAGAAGATACAACAATGATTTGAGTTCCTCATTTTCTTCCAAACAATAGGACAATAGTTTTGCTGGTGAAATATTTTCCTTCAACTGCATCAAGGCATCTGGGCCCTTATTTTGTAATGCCTTTGCTAGGGCATAAATTAAAGAAATGGAACCTTCACAACTTCTCACTATTTCTTCTACAATGGAACTTTCCTGATCTTCATCAACACTTCCAACCATCTTCTCAAACAACATCTGAGCCTCTTCTTTTTGTAATTCTTGTAATTGAAACACTTTAGTAAGCTTAGAGGCACCCTTCAAATATTGTATGAAGTTCAAATTTCCTGATGTCAACAGTACTTTGCACCCTTCATGTTCATTACCAGGAGGAACTCCAAATTCCTCTAAGTCAAATTCTTGTGGGTTCAATTCCCCCCACGTATCATCAACTATGATGAGAGTCCTTTGCTCCCTTTTTATTCTCTGACGCAGTTTGTTTCTTCTTTTCACAAGACTTTCTCCATTGGTAAACTGCACTCCCAATTCATCTGCAATAGCATTTTGAACTTGCTCCTGATTTGGCTTATCAGTTACAGGTATGAAAACCATTACATCAAACAAATTCTGGTCTTTTGCTTTCCCTCTAATGTGTTGGGCTACGGAGGTTGTGCCTAAACCACCCAGCCCCCATACACCAACTGCTTGGATACTAGGGGTCTTTAGGGCTTCCATAATATCTTCTATCGTTTCATCTCTTGATTCTGGTCTTTCGTAATCTTTTGCTGTTTTCGCCGATACATGAGAATGTCCTTCTGCAATTAATGTTGAAATAACTGGTTGCATCTTTCTTGATTGTTTACCAACCTTGTACCGCAACAAAATATTTGTGCAAGTACTTTTGCCTTCATAGGAGTTCAATAATTTATCCCCTTGTCCAAGAATCTCTTCCACTCTTTTGAGCCAGTCACTTTGAGTCTGGAATTCTTCATCTTCCCAAATAAGATTTTCTCTCACTTTTTGCCTTTGATCTTCAAGAGTCTTGAGGCCAGTTTTGAGATTCTCCAAAATGCTTTTGTTGGAAATTAGGTTGCCAAGTTGTTGTGCAACCACTGCTGCTTTCATCTTTTGAAACAATGTTCCAATTGATCTTTCTTTCCTTTGTTCTTGTGTTGGTTGCTGCAAAAGGAGTTGATACAAGTTTAACCTAGAGGCAACAACTTTAATGAAGCAACACAAAATTTGAAGTAAATGGCTCACCCTCTTTTAAATAATGGCGAAAACAGAAAGGATGTGACTTTAAGAGCAATTTATCTTCAACTGTACTCCCTGTCATGAACAAAACAAATTGAACAGTGTTTGAAATACTAATGGAGTAGGATTATTTAATTTATTACTGGCATAAAAATAGTATAGCACACAAACTTCATAATTTTACGTTTAACTGGTATCGAAGGTACACGATGGTGTTTTTTTGTAAATAAAAAGTAATGTTATCGTTTTTCTTTTTCTATATAAAAGTTAGGCATGAGTATGCATTATGACATCTCATATTAAAAACATGACTTAATATTATGTTATTTATAATGAATTTTTATTTTTTAATTCTAAAGAGGCCAACTTATTTATAAAACGACTTTTTTTTTAAATTTCGAGAATATTTAAACTTTATTTTTTTTATATATCTTTTAAGCACTTTTTTTTATCTTCCTCAAAGAAACCACGTAAAATTTTTGTGAAACTGAAAAAGCCTCCCATAACAGTACATAATTACTTTGTAATCAAACATGTCTAAATCATGTTTAAATAAAAGCTAGTGGTGTTTGGTCATTTGGAGAACCAACTCTTATTAGATAAAATTTAATTAATTGGAATGCAATGGTTTTGGTGATTGAACGTATAAATTCTTACTCAGTGAGTTTCTTTCTTTCTTTTAATATAATCTCTCACTATTTTAGTCATTGGGTGTTGGACGAGTAAATTATAGTCATACTAACTCCTTTGACTCGGTGAGCATAACCCTTACTGGACGAATTACAAAGCGTGCTTAATTCACTAGGTGATTCAAGTGTTGGTTAGGTGAGAGAGTATTTTCTAAACTTTGAAAAAACTAATTTTTAAATGTTTCCACTTGCAAAAATTTGTGTTTTTTAAATGTGTTTTTATATTTTTATTAATATATTGCATTTGAATATTATTTTAATGTAATGAATAATTAATTAAAATCTATTGGCATTAAATCTAGTTGGATGTATATCTGTGAAGGAAAACTTCTGATGGTTATGTTGTGATATGATATGTAATATTTTGTAAACAGTTATTTTTAGGGAGGTAATAATATGCATGTTTAGGTTATATATTGAATTTGAGATTCTGAAGGAGATTATTCTAACTCTGCTAATAATGAACTTGCATAGAAGAAAATAATAGAGGATGAGAGTTGAAGGAGATTCTTTTGACCTAGTTTATGATATGAAAACATCATAAATCATAGATATTTATCCTGTCACATAAATGAACTGAGTTCCTATTATGTGGTGACAACCACTACAAGAAAAACACTTATTACCGACGGTTCGAATTCGTCGATAACGACCATAATCCATCGATAATAATACTTTACAAACGAACTTTCGATAACAAAAATTCTGCAGGTAAACATATCGTGGGTAATACTTTATTGACGGATTACAAAAGTCCATCGATAATTACCGATAGACACATCCGTCGTTCATGCCGTCGATTATTATCGAAGGATCTGTCCATCGAACGACCATATCTGTCAGAAAATTCATTCGTGCAGGCACTGTCATTATCGACAGATGCTTCCTTCGGTAATTACCGATGAACATATCCGTCGGTAATGCCAGTGCATGCACGAATGAATTTTTCGACGGATGTGACTGTCGATAATCTATCAGTAAGTGTAAAAATCACTCAAATGTAGGTTCAAACACTATATGGAAACAATAAATTAGCAACATAGCTACAACCAGCACCAAACAAGCAGACTAAAATAACCCAAAATCACATTAGATTTAAATATGTATGAATATGAAGTGTGAATAGAAATGCAGATTGAGTATTCAACTCACAATAGTTAAGTCCCAGCAGAACACATTCAAATGCAAGGAAAATTCAAAAACAAATTTCTAATGAATTGGCAAGCATAAGCATAGGCATAACTATTAATGAAATAGTGAGTTTTAGTGAAAGTAACTTTGGTCAAAACTTTAGTTAACCCACCAGGGACTACTATGCAAAAAGAAAAAAAAAATTAGAGTACATTTTGCACTTTGAAAATTAGTTTGGATGGAGAGTTGACCTATAGGTTGCTTAAGTGAAATACAACTTAGTGGGTTCCTTAGTCATGTTTCTTTAGCTAGATTTGTTAGCATGAATAACATTAACTTAAGTTTTATGGTTGTAATGCAGCCAAAAAATGCAAAGTCAGCAGTGAAATATTGATTGAAAGAAACCAATGCATGCAAATCAGCCAAAGACTCATAAAATTATGCAGAGTTAACGTTTTCAATTAGAGTTTACCAGAGAGGATAACTTCAAGCACATAAAAATATTTAATTTTAATATTCCTTTATCTACTTGGTAGCTTGTGCTTAACTTTCACATAAAAAACCTAACAGAAAAATGAAGCTTAGTGAAGTCACATAAGATATAGTGGGGTTGTCTCAACTACAGATCACTTGAGTCACAATTCCCTTCAATCAATTCTAGTGGTAACAATTTTTCTATGACTCAAAAACAGGGATTAAGCTTGTGTAGCTATATGATTATGTGTGCCCATTAAATTCAAATCTTATACATAATATACTCACACTAAAAACTTCATAAAATTGATTTTTTTTATCATAAACTTGTGATTGAAGAAAACTGTCATATTTCTATCTTTTCTTTAAATTTGTGACCATGCTTTCTTAGTCATGTACATGTAAGCACAAATAGCTTAATAAATAAATAATTAACAAAATAAAAAACTTACTTGGCTAAAACTTTGCAAAAATTGATGTAGAGCAGGCTTTCACAATTACTTATGCATCTTTCTCTTAGATTACCTATTCACGAAAAGTTGAAGGTTTATAATCATACATGGCAGATTGACAGATTAAGAAACTCACAACAAAGTCAACAAAAGCAGTGAAATAGTAATTCTAAAGAACTTGTAAAAGATTAACAAAAAAGCAAGTAAGAAATCAAAAGTAATCACACGTATTATATAGTCTAGTGTTGGCTTGGTGAATTGTTAAGTGCAAGAAAATATTTATAGTGTATATGTGTTAAGTGTAAGCAATAGTTATAGTTTTCTCAAAGGAGGTAGGCCATGGCTATATCATATTAGTGTATATATGTGTGCATAAGTAAAATTTCAAATTAGAAATGTGAACCATGTTCAACGTTGTGATAAATTTGTTGAAAGATTGGCAAACCACAACTTAAAGTTAGCTATACCATAGATCAAACTTGTCAATCAAACTATGAATGATATTTAGAACACTATTTTTAAGGAATCTATTGTGTATTTTAGTTACAGTGGTGGAATAAAAAATCAGCAGCACCAAAAGACCCTGCAACAAAACTTGTCACACACCAAACACTACAACATCATCACCAAAAACATACACCAAACACAAAGTAGAAACCCAACCAATTCACAACGAATTCACAATCATACCCATTTTTTATTTCCATGAGCTAAACCCATAAAACCCCATCCAATTAACAATGAATCAAGCTGCTTACCTCAACAACTATTGAAACAGTACCACACCAAGGACTCACGACGGCCGAAGCACCAACAACTTCAAAATCTCCCTCGATAGCAAGCCACCCTCAACCAACAAAGACTCCACTAATGAAAGCACAATTCAAATTGCAAAAATGATTACACAATTGGAAAAAACGAATTGCGACAAAGGAAAAGAGAAAAGAAGAAAAAACCCTTACCAAGATTCCCTTCAAGGCCGAAACAAGAGACGCTTGATGGTAGCAACCGGAGACACTACGGTGGGTGCCGGAAAAACACGTGGACAGCGGCAACGCCCTATACAGGAGGAGATTTTCAGAGTTGTAGTGTGGTTCTGTTTTTGGTGAGAATGAAAAGAAAAGGGGGAAACCGAAAACGAAATTGGATATTATCGAGCCATTACCGACAAATCATATCCTTCGGTAAATGAGAAGGTAACTTACCGACGAAATTACCGACGACCATCACAGTTTCTACTTCAGTTGATGACCTTACCGACGGATATGTACGTTGGTAATTTCAACTAAGGTAATCCATTGGTAAGTCCGTCGAAAATTCAACTATTTTTTGTTTACTGTTACCGACGCTCCCTGTCGTCGGTTTATTTGTCGATAAACCATGTTTTTCGATGAAAAATTATTCGTCAATTTTTATCCGTCGATAAACAGTGTTTTTCTTCTATGAACTTAGTGAATATAATATGACAAATTTTAATTTCTGCTTCTAACTCAATATACAAGTCTTTGGAAAGTAGAATCAAGTGTATGATGGTAATAACGCATAACATGAGATGTTGACTTTTGACTGATAGAGGAATATTTGATTTATAATAGATGTTTAATAAATGCATTGATATTATATTTATTATAATATACGGGTGAAATGTGATTCTAAAAAATTGACTAAAATTTGAGTTGTTTATTTTGTTTGACATATTTTTGCTTCAATGTCAATTGAGAAAATTTGGTACATAATTTTTTTAAAATAATTAGATTAAAAATATTATATTCATTATTATTTTTTAATTTTGAAAACCAAAATCTATCAAAATTTTGGACATGATCGCCCGAGAACTAAAGATGTATTTAAGATATAAGAACAAAATATAATTAAAAAGATTATAACTTTTTTTTTGGGTTGAAGTGAAAAGAAAAAGTAGTATACAGAATCAGTGATGAAAAATAAACAGATAAGTTTTTCGTTTAAATTATAAAAAATTGTGATGTTATCTTGCGAAGTATTTGAGTATTGGGTAAAGTTCCAACACAAATTTGATTAAATAGTACTCCTCAATGAATATTGAAATTGCATTTTCAAAACTATTAAAAATATGACTACATATAACTCAGGAATTGGGAAAGTTGAAATTAGAGAAATCAATTAGAAGGAAAGTCTTAACCATTAAAATTTAAAATAAGAACCAAGGCAAAATTTATTAATTTAATTATAGAGAAAAGAGAATAAGTACCTGAGGTGAATGACTTTTTCAAAGTGCCTGAAATAATATGGATATCATGTTGAAATGAATTCATTTGTGATAGAACACGTCAATGATTTAAAAGGAGATTAAAATAACAAAATTTAGAATATATATATATATATATATATATATAT
>Ga0209589_1012707_pt1 | contig 11320 bp, 3 predicted proteins | sample CowpeawhiteBW_FD_187525 | JGI IMG/M metagenome (GOLD analysis project Ga0209589, IMG submission 187525) | Root nodule microbial communities of legume samples collected from California USA - Cow pea white BW (SPAdes) (version 2) | ecosystem: Host-associated > Plants > Roots > Nodule | place: USA...
TCTCTTTAAAGAAGCATTAGTAAGTTTGGCTACTGATTCAGGACTTCATCCACTAGTTCCTTATTTCACATGCTTTATAGCTGATGAGGTAATAATATTTGTACTTTTATGGTGTTAGTGGGTAAAAATAGAAATTTCACCTTATTGTAGCTCATTACAACTGCATGCTTCTTATTTCTTGTCAGGTTTCGCGTGGTTTGAATAATTTTCCTCTTCTATTTGCCTTGATGCGAGTTGTTAGTAGCCTTCTGCTAAACCCTCACATCCATATTGAACCTTATGTAAGTTCACCTCTTGTTGATTTAGTATATTTGTTTATATTCTTGCAGACGAAGTATGATCTTTGTTTAAGCAACCTAGTATTATTAATATTTACGTAAATATTGGTTGTTTCCTCCTTTTCTATTTGGTAGTCTGTTGTCTACATTGAACTGTGAAAGTATTCTGAGATATTTAAGTTGATTTTCCATTTGTTGCTTGTCCATAAAGATGGCCCAAACACACTTGGTCGGTTGGCCCCATAAAAATTTGAAAGCAAATAAAAAAATGTGCTTACTGCTGTATTTTCTTGTGGCCTGCCATGTGGGTCTGCCGCATCATCCTCAAAGGTCAGGCTTGGGTTCTGTCTTAGTATGGTCTTTTTCTGGCCAGATAGCACTGGTTTAGGTTGGTAGTCCAGTTGATTATTTGCTAGTGCTTAATGGCTTTTATTATCTTATAAGGTAGTTTCAATGTTTATTTTATAATTTGTAGAATATATTATTTGAATGATTATGGATTGTTGTGAAGTGAAAGTAGCGTGAATAACTAGAAAAGTTTTTCCATATAGTTGGGTTTAGCCACATGGATCAAACACCACCGTGTTTTCAGAAAGGCCATTTTGTTATTGCTTTGTTCACTTGAACGAGTTGATGTGAAATCCTCTCTTAACTCTTTTCTTTCCGTTTGTGGATGCTTCAGCTACACCAGTTGATGCCATCTGTTGTGACCTGCCTCGTTGCTAAAAGGTTGGGCAGTAGGTTGGCAGACAACCACTGGGAACTTAGAGACTTTACGGCTAACCTGGTTGCCTCAATATGCAAAAGGTGAGATATCCCTCTTCCCTTGTTTGTTTTGTATATATGGAAATAAGCCGTTTTCTATATTTATTGGCATCTGTACCTCGATGCTTGGCTACTACAGTATGGTATCCCATTTTTTCGTTGGTTGTTGCATTTTGTTCACGTCCTTTTATTTCATAGTAGCAAAGAGAAAGAATACTATATTTAGTGTGTATTTCCTTTCAAATTCACCTATGTTTTTGGAGATCCAGTTCAAGGACACACTTCAAATTTGTTGTGTATTAAAGCTTATGCCTTTTTTCTGATTTATCAAAGAACTTCCTGGCTTGGTCATTGTAATTTGAAGATGTAGAATTTGGTACAAACTGTTGAGTCATTGAATTGTGAGCTCGAAAGTCTAGTTTTGCTTGATGACTTTAGGAATGTGGCTTATTTGCTGGGTTTTTATTGATTTCATTGCTATTTTTCTTACATTAACTTCATGTTTCATGCAGGTTTGGACATGTCTATAGTAATCTCCAGTATCGGTTGACTAAAACATTGCTTAATGCATTCTTGGATCCTAAGAAGGCAATGACGCAACACTATGGTGCGATTCAGGGGTTGGGGGCACTGGGACCCAACGTGGTATGTGTCTCTCCCATGTTCCTGGTGATTGTGGAGTTGGTCAAAGGCCAACACTTGGAAAAATACTTTTGGTGGCTTAAAGATGATAACTTTCCAATGCAATGACTATATATGCTTGTCATCATCTTATCATTAGGTTCCCATGTTTAATGTGGAAAGACCATGCTATTTCATTACAAATTCAATATTGTTACTTATTTATAACTTTAAGGTTTAAGTGACTAATTTAAAAGGAACCTTGTATGGTGTATTATGTTTGTTTGTTTAACTCAAGGTGGTTTGATATGCTTACATATGACGCTGTGATACGTTTTTAATGTTACTTATTGCTATGGAAATAGGTTCGCCTTCTTTTGCTGCCGAACCTTGAGACATATATGCGACTTCTTGAACCAGAGATGCTTCTTGAGAAGCAGAAAAATGAAATGAAAAGGCATGAAGCTTGGCGTGTTTATGGAGCCTTGCTGGTAAGATAAGCTGTCACATACAGCCACTTGATAGTATAAAATAGGTGCTTTAACAACTGAAAAATGTCAGTCTCAGTATAATATTGTTGTTCTGATGATTGTATGTAATTTATCACTCAGCGTGCTGCAGGTCAGTGTATATATGATCGACTAAAGATGTTCCCAACATTTTCAACTCCTTCTCCTAGTGCTGTCTTGAAGACCAATGCAAAAGTTCTTACTTCTTCATCTCGTGAGTATATTTTCCTTCGTTTCCCTTGAAAATACTGGTCACTAGTTCATGAAATACCTAGTATAATCTTTTTAAGCCTTGGAGTGAAGACACTTTTTCGTTTGGGCATTTAATTCAATATAAGGTAAACAAATATATATATATATATATATATATATATATATATATATATATATATAATACACACAAAAGAAAGGGATCTGCTTGTCAATATTAGCATCAAACTGCGGCAGGGTTGAAGCAATAGTTAATTGTGCTCATAATTGTCTCTACTAAATAATACAGGCACATAGCGTAGACATACTAAATAAATTCATGTATGGAGGATTTTTATAATTGAAATTTAGAAATAGAATTGTTAATTAAAACAAATTGCTTCATCAGGTAAATATACAATTTTTGTTCGAATATATTATTATCCTCTAAACTTACTTTTCCTATTTTCTCATTGTCACTTTGGATTGTTTGTTTACAATATTTCCTTTTCTTTTCCTAACTGCTTCTGTATATAGCTGGGATTATCTGTCACAGCAGGCACCAGATCTGTTACTTGGTTGTTATTTTGTTAAGAAATTCTTAATGACTGATGTAGTGGGAGGCGTAACGATCAATGTTATAATTATAATATAAATATAGTTTGTACTTTTCCGTGTTTTGTTTGTATACTTATTCCTTTTCATGATTGATTACTAAGGTAAACGCAAGCCAGACCCTGACCAATCGGAACAGCAGCCACCTTTGAAAAAAGCTGCTACCGACGGTGAGGTTGGTGTGGTCCCAATGAATTCCTCACCCGTTCACAAGCAAGAGGAGGCAGAGACTCTAGCTTCTTCAATTGATTCAATTATTGGCTCATCATCTTCTGCACAGATGAAAAATGAGACTTCTTTAGATGGCGAACTTAGAAGTAACATGGGTGATACTCAGGCATCGAAGATATCTGCTGCTCTCACCCAGGTTTGGAAAGACGAGCTTAATTCTGGACGGGTCCTGGTATCACTGTTTGACCTGTTTGGTGAAGGAATTCTTTCCTTCATTCAGGCTCCTGAGATGTATATGTTCTTGTAACTTTACAGTAATTTGATGAATAGAGCACGGATAATCCATTGACTATTAATTCGAGAACAAACTAAAATTCCTCCATTAGAGTGTGAAATAAAAAGGTAAAAGATGTGTATTTAGTTTAGGGTGTGAAATGGTAAAAAAAAATGGTTCTAATGGGGTTTTTGGATTTAGAGTCCTAAATTTTGCCATTCTCAGGCGCAAATTTTCCTTATTGGACATGTAAAGGGTCGATTTAGACAGTATAGTTCATCCCGTGAGTAATTTAGAAAAAAACAAAACAGCTTGAAAACGGTTTACTGAAAACAGTAAAGGCAACAAACATAGCATTAAAATGTTACAACACTAGTAGAACTTTGTTGATGGGAAGCTTGAGTAAAGTAGTACTCAAGCAGGTAGTTTATAGGACTCCCTTTCAACAGCTGTTTTGAGGATACTGTCTTCTTCCAGGACCATCTGAACTGGCACGAAACCCAACCCATCAGCCATGGCAAGCAGCATCTGCCTGGTTTCATTCTTGAATTCATCAAGATCAATCGTGCCATTCAAGTTGTGATCGAATTGTACGAACAAGGATTCATACACCTGAGCAAGCTCGTCTGGATCTGGCTCCACATCAATACCGAAGTGGGTTTCCAACACCCTAAGGCTCTGGAGCTCCTTCAACATCTCTGCATACGAGAGAAGGCCATCATTGTCTGTGTCAAGGTAAGCAAAACGGTTACTTACTGATACACTGAATGCTTCCTCATCCTGAAGGAAGTTCACTATGGTCGCACCATCCAAAATTTCTACACTCATATTTCTCTTCTACTTGAGCTCAAACGGAAGGTAGGTTTTATGGACAGGGAAAGGAGAGGCTTGTGTATGTTTTTGCAAATGCTGTGCTTTGATGAAAATAGTTTATTTTCTAACTAGTAATTTATAGTGTTAATAGTCGGTAAAGAGCATATATTCTTCAATTACTCGTACCAAAGATTAAATGGTATCGAAACCTTCCCCTGTTTTGTGTCCTACGTTTGATTAGTGTCTTGGCTTGTTTATTCTTTAGTTTAGCGGACTATATTGGATGCTTCCTTCCCACCTTAGGTCGTGATTCTTGGTATTTTCCACTGTTTTCATTTCACAAATTCACACTTGTATGGTGGGAAATGATTGGCATATGGGGTAAATTTTTTAAATAAGACTAAAAATTGTCAAAACGAGCCAATGTGACCATACACTTATCATGTGTCAAGTTTAGGTCTGTCAATTTGGGATATCTTCTACTGTGAACTGAGTCATTCTTAAAAAATATCTAAATATAAAAAAGACCTAATTACAAATTAAGTCTGATTTTTTTGTTATAAATTTAGTGTATAAATTTATTTTTTATTACGTTCATTTTAAGTTATACATAAGCTGATCTAATTTTACTTTATCTTTTTATCTTTTTGTTCTAGATGTATTTCACGGAAAAATTTCCTCGAAACAAAACCTACTGGGACAGGCAATGAGTCTGAATTTGCAATTGGGATTGGGCAAAGGGGTATTGAAAGTGCAAAACAGGGAGTGTCCCAGTTTTAGAGAGAGATGGTCTTCCACTGAATAAACAAAGAATACTTTAGAAGTCTTAAACAGGGATAACCACTCATTGTTTTAATATATTCAATAAGCTAAAGTTATTATGCTTTTATGTTTGCAATAAAGGATCTTCTTCGTTTATACTTTATTCTTTCTTAATAAACTAATGCCAAAGCTTATAAGAGTATATGTGTTTGGTACCACATCAGTTTTTTCTTAACGAAAAAGGCCAAACACTCGTTCCTACCTCACTTTTAAAAGTACCATATTACTTAGTATATTAGTTTCAAAGGAGGATCTTCTTCGTTTATACTTATTTAATATTTCTTTCCTTTAAATTAAATTTATTTATTAATTTTATTGAAATAGGTTAACAAAAACTCATAAGAATTTGTAGTCCACTGGATCAAGATTTAAATTTTTGCAATTTCTTTTTCAATACCTTTCTTTCGGACTAAATCCTGGAATTCTTTTACTAATAAGTAAATATTCTGTAATTTAGTTTTGAGAATGTACTAAAATTAAATTTCCAAATCTGTGAACTAAATTTCAGAATAAGACATGAATAGTTTCTAATGTTTTAGTGTCGTATTGTTTATATATATATATATATATATATATATATATATATATATATATATATATATATAGTTTCTCATAACATTTTTTTTTAATATTCTGCAATTCACTTTTTTAAGAAAACTATATATATGAAAAAAAAATCATTTATCACAAAATATTAGTTATTATGGGGCAAAAAAAAATCAAATCGAATTTTAACGTACGATATGTTAAAACTTAAAAATAATCTAACCCACTTACAAAAGAAAATCAGCACAATCAACTTCTCTGTTCTAAATTTTGGGTCCTAATAATATTAGGATTGATATATACACCATTGCGAGTTTGATTTTTCATATTTATTTTAAAATAAAAATTATTATAATCTTTATTTTAGTAGAATAACAAGTATACTTCTATTAATACTAATTTTGACATGATATTTTCAAAGTTCAGGAAAAAGAATCTTCTTAAACTGATCTTCCTTGTGGCATCACGTTTTGTTAGTCTTATTTAGTTGGCATTAAATATTTATGGATAGAATTTAATTTATTTTGTTTAATATCTATGGATAGAACTTAATGCAAGTTTTATTGTTAAATACTCAAGAAATTAATATTAAAAAAAACGTAGGAGTTAACTATTAAGGAATAATTAGTGTTGCTGTCTTCCTTATAAAGGAATGGTAGAGTTCGTAGAAATCAGCGCACTCAATTGAACCTTCGTTTGCCGTGTATAAAGTCTCAGATTAATTAAACCAGCATCTTTATATTAGTATTAACATTTTAAATATATGAGAGCATTATTTAGATGATTTTTTTAAAAAAAAAAAAAGACTTATTAGAAAAATATATAAGAAATGAAATGATATTATCTATAAATTAAGATCAGTTTATGATTTTTTTTTCTTAACTAGCTAAGAAGGGAAGAAAGATACAGGGCAGGATGAAGAAAAAGACTGTTTCAGCCTATTTAGTTGGTCTGCAAAGATGAAAGTTTTTCATTTTTATTCCTCTGAATTTATTTTTGAAGTGTCATAATTTGAAAATATATCTGAAATTAAGGTTCATCAATTCATATGTATTCACGTTTTAGGTTTGTTTATTAAAATAAATTGAGTATATTTTTGTTTCTAGGATATAAAAAAGTGAAAATTTTAAAATTAAAGAAAAGAAAAACAAAGAAAATTTATGCAGCTATTTTGTATCCTTCATTAATGAGGAGATAAACATTGCATGTACCAATCACAAATATTATCGTGCTGGTTTATTGTTTATTATTTTACATCATATGAAACTTTATGCAACACTTTCGCTTTAGCTACTTAATGGCTCAACTCGAGACATGAAAACAAAAGATAATGCATTATACATCAAATTTCCACGAAGTTGTTACATGCGTACAATTTTCTTCTACAAACTATGATGTGTTTTGTCTTAATATTTTGTGTTCCACATAAAAATATTCAAATTAATGAAAAGTTAAGGTATTTTCCCTGCATTTACAATGACTTGAATTATTAAGAAACTACATGGTTGTTAATGTCAAACTACCAAGAAATTGCTACAACACCTTCAACATTCATTAAACAGATAATTATTTTTATTAGGCATAGTCCTTTTCAAATGCCCTCCATAGTGAAAAAAAAAAAACTACATTAGAAACATGCAAATTTGCAAAAAACAAGAGTTCATACCATTTTCTAAAAAAAAAAGTACTCCAACGTACTGCATGCAATTTCTCTAAAACGTATTTTCATTTATTAGGAAGAGGTAAAAGAGATGTGTTTAAGCAAGAACTGAATCCATTAGGAAGTAAAATTTTAGAAACATTTTTAGATAATTTGCATTTTTCAGCAACATGAACTTGAAATTGAAACAAACTAGTTAATCCTCATTATCGGTTCAATGAGACTCTTCATCTCGCGCAGATGATCCACAAGCACACCTGTTTCTGTCTCCTTGCTGGCACCGAGCAATTTTCTGGCCTCTGCAATTGCCACGTTGATCTTCGTTTTGTCTTGTGTATCAAGCTTAAAAATGTTGTCAACATCCTCGACAGCTTTCCTTATCTTGTAAACGAAATCTTCCAAAGCACTAATTGCTTGAACTTTCTTTTTGTACTCCTGATCTTCAGCCTTGTATTTCTCAGCTTCTTCCATCATTCTCATAACTTGTTGAGTTGATAATCTCCCCTTGTCGTTGGTTATGATAATACTGTCTATTCTTCCGCTGCTTTTTTCCTCAGCAGTTACACTTAGGATACCATTAGCATCTATACTGAAGCATACAGTTAAAGGATGGCCTCTAAGAGCATTTGGACTTCCATAAAATCTAAAAGAACCAAGCAAATTGTTATCGCTTGCTCTTGTCCTCTCACCCTCGTAAACCTCGATTAGGACGGAGGATTGGAAGTCTGCGGATCTTACAAATCCTCGCTTTTTTTCAACAGGAATGATGGTGTTTCTAGGAATCACAACACTCATGAGATCTACGTTTGCAGATATACCAAGAGATAGCGGTGTAACATCCAATAACACCAATTCAGGAAAATATTTAATGCCGTCACTCAATATAGCAGCCTGCACAGCAGCTCCATGTGCAACAGCCTCATCAGGGTTAATGCTCTTGCATAAATCTTTTCCCTTAAAGTAGTCTTGCAATAGCTGTTGCACTTTGGGAATCCTAGAAGAACCACCAACCAGTACAATCTCATCTATATCACTCTGGTCCATCTTAGAATCAACAACACACCTATCTACAGTCTCCATACACTTTCTAAATAGGTCCATGTTGAGTTTCTCAAATCTCGTGCGAGTCATTGATGAATGGAAATCAATACCTCCAGATAAAGCATCTACCTCAATGGTGGTGTCAACAGTATATGAGAGTGTCCTTTTTGCTCTCTCACAAGCGGTTCTCAACCTTCTCAAGGCTTTTGGATTTGCACAAATGTCCACTTTATTCTTTCTCTTGAATTCCTCTACGCAGTAATTCACCATTGTGTTATCCAAGTCTTCTCCTCCAAGGTGAGTGTCACCCGCAATTGCCTTGACCTCAAAGACATCATCTTTCATTCTGAGGATAGACACATCAAATGTACCACCACCAAGATCAAAGATGAAAATATTTCTCTCCCCATCACAGTTACCTTTGTTCTCAAGCCCATAAGCCAGAGCTGCAGCCGTGGGTTCATTGATTATCCGCTTAACATCGAAGCCAGCAATGGTAGCAGCATCTTTGGTTGCTCGTCGCTGAGAATCATTGAAATAAGCCGGCACAGTTACCACAACATTCTTAACCCCTGATTCCAAGTATGATTCTGCAATCTCACGCATCTTTGTAAGGATCATAGATGAGATTTCTACAGGTGAAATACGTTTCTCCTTACCCTTATAGGAAACAACTATCATGGGTTTGTCATCAGAATCAGCAATGACCTTGAATGGCCACAGCCTTAGATCATTCTCAATAACGGGGTCACTGAATTTTCTGCCAATTAACCTTTTCACATCTGCAATGTTCACCATCAATATTTTTCTTTAGCCAAATGAGATTAAATCAAGCATTCTAGTCTACTTCGTCAATGTTATATTCAAAGTAGCCTTCAAGGATACAATTGATTTTAATAAATAATTTAAAGACAGAGGACGAAATAATTCATACTGTAAACATACAAAAGGAATTCACAAATAATAGAATAACATAACAATAACAAACAACTAATTACCAAAGACAGTGTTGGTTGGGTTAATGGAAGACAAGTTCTTAGCGGCATCGCCAATCAACCTTTGATTTTCTGTGAAAGAAACACAAGAAGGAGTGATTCTATTGCCTTGATCGTTGTGAATGATTTCCACTCTATACTGTTGTTCTTTCCATACAGCAACGCAAGAATATGTAGTGCCAAGATCGATTCCAATAGCCCACTCCTTATTTTGTTTTGTCATTTCTCTTAATGCAGAATGTGTTCAAATCCAGAAGAATTGAACCTAGCCACAGAGACTAACGATGCCCTATGTAAGAATTCATAAACTTTAAGCAATAATTAAGAGGAGTAACACAAAGTATGATGGTTAATTAATTACTAAGAAGTTTCATCTTTACAAAATCAGAAAACGTTTAATCTCAATACCAAATCTCGAACAATACATACATTACTGTCTATTTTCATGAAATTTACCTGTTAAGGTACTACAAAAGAATAGTTGGGAGTAACAACATAGTGAAGAAGCATGTTCGATATGCAGTGATGCATATTGTTATGTTATTACTATACATACATAAATAGAGATAAAAATAGGAAATAAGATGAAGCTTTACCTTGAAAACAGTAAAGAAGAAACTAGTGAGGGCTCTGAATCTCGTATGTTTTTCTTGCTACTACTCTTCAGAATTTCCACAACAATCTCTTCCGAATCACACTCTTTAAAACGAGATAAATGATAGGTTTTTATCAACAAGAGGGGGTTTTGAAAAGGATGATAGAAACTATTAAAATTCAATTGTGCAGATGCTTCGGCATTTAAAGATAAAGAAACGGAAGAATCAATTTAGATTTTCAATATGAAATTTAATGTTTGAGTAACGAAAAGTGTACACTATAATCATTGAAACTAGAGATTTATATTTTAAAAGGTGATGGAACCATGAGAAGCAATGATTTCTTAAAGTAAAAAAAAATGCTGAATATGATATTGATTTAAAAATAAAAAAAACGGAACAATCAATTTAAATTTTCAACATGAAATTTAATGTTTAAGTAATGAAAAATGTACACTGGTCATTGGAACTAGAGATTGAGATTTTAAAAGGTGATGGAACATGACAGGCAATGATTTCTTCAAATAAAAAAGCATGCTAAATATATTGATATTGATATTGATTCTGTAAAATATATTTAGGTGTACTTTTTCTGTAAGAATTAATTGTTCCCATTAATTGCAGACCCTTCGTGCACAGAGCAACTTAATAAGGAAATTGGAAGATGAACAACTCCATATGATATAATGGTAGTTTAACTTTTTTTACTCGAATAAAAAATATTTAGGATTTATTTATTTCAATATAATTTCTAAGTTAAATCTCTTGGATTTTCTTACTTTCATGTATATATAGTGTGTTCTAATATTTTAAAAATGACAAATAGAAAAGAATAAGTACCAATAAGTTTCGTTATTCAATAGAAGACTGTAACCAATTTCTCACTCTCCACGTAAATTTCTTGTCCATTGTTCCTATTTAATTTTAATTTTAAAAGTTAATATTATTTAGAAGCTACTATTAATAATTTTTAGCTAAAAATAAGAAATGTGATATTATTACGTATTGCTACTGCGGGGATGCAAAAATGTATCATTTAGAAAACTTTTAATATTTATAAAATAAATATTATTAGTTATATCTTAAAATAAAATATAAAAATGACTGTTATAGATTTAGAGGGATAAAATGAAAAAAAAAATATTGTAGTAAGTGAAATTAAAATTCACATATTTTATAATTAAAAAGAGTAATTTCAAATTTTATAAAAATAAAAAATAAAGAAAACATTTTAAAGAGCCAAGTAAAAACTTAATTACTATAGTTTTTCATAATTTAAACAATAATTACTAATTACTTAAGGGATTAACATAATAATTTAGTGAACATTTAATGGATATAAAATATCATCATATATCCAAACTCAAATTTCAACCAGTTAAAAGATTGTTGAGTTTTTTTTTTTTTTTTCTTTTTTTAAGCAAA
>Ga0209589_1012708_pt1 | contig 11320 bp, 4 predicted proteins | sample CowpeawhiteBW_FD_187525 | JGI IMG/M metagenome (GOLD analysis project Ga0209589, IMG submission 187525) | Root nodule microbial communities of legume samples collected from California USA - Cow pea white BW (SPAdes) (version 2) | ecosystem: Host-associated > Plants > Roots > Nodule | place: USA...
ATATATATATATATATATATATATATATATATATATATATATATATATGTGTGTGTGTGTGTGTGTTTTTTTTATAGGAAAAACACATGAAATTATAAAATATTGATGTAATAACATATAATTTTTTTAATGATAATGATAATTATATTAATTTTAATTTTTTAATAAATTAAAGATATATCACTATTATCATTATTGGTATGATTATATTGATATAGTCACTATTGTACATATCTGGCTTAACAAATATGTTAAGTGATGTGATCCAATAAGTTCAATCAGCTTTACTAACCTAAAGTGGCTGGAAGATATTTTGAGATATATTTACACCAGTAAATATTCATATATTAATAGTATATGTGACCAAACCTTGATAGTTTGATTATGTCATAATATTCTTTAATATCCTATATTTACAGAATATTTAGTATACAGATAAGATATTATATTATTGTTATTATTCCACTAATTATTATATATACGATAAGTTGTTATATATGTTGATATTATTTTATATTCTCTTGATTTTATCACTTTTTACAACAAACCTCATAAGGTCCAGAAACCCTATAAATACACATGGTATCTCACCACCCAAAAATGCACTCTCTATTATACTCACTCTCTTTTATTCAAAAGATTCAAACTCTCACTATTTTGCGGGTGAATATTCTCCTTAAAAGCATAATTGTTAAAAGAATTTGTAAAAATTTAATTGTTAATTGATTTTTTTAGTAGTAGCTGCTATTTTGAAATATTATGTATAACACTGTCACATGTTTCTCTTATTTTTTTTTTCTTTTTTTTTAATTATAATTGTAGTTTCTACTCCTAACATTCAAGTATTTTTTTACTACTCACATTGTTTTTTTTCTTATATAAATTGACATATATTATTAAGTTATAATTTAATACAAATATTTAAAAGAAGCGGACAATGTAGTCCCACTTTCCCTTTTCTCATTTTCTTTCGTCCTCTTTCTCTTTTTCTCCAAAATTTCCCACCTTCTACTTTCTAAGATTTTTTCTCCGTAGCTCAAACTTTTTTTTATAAGTTGATCATCATAATAATTGAGAACTGCAAAATATTTTTGTCCGATCAGATTTTTAACCAGAGAAACTTTCTATTTACTCCAAATATTTTTTTTCTCTCTTTTTCCTTATGGTTTTTTCATTCATCTTGGTCGGTCATTTGAGGAAAGTGGTCATTTCTAGTTGTTTTATAATATATTAAAATTTTGTTATATTTGAATACTTTGATTTAGATATTTGTGTTTTAAAATAAAAGGGACAGAAAATAATTGGGCCTTACACACGGGACAAGTTTATTTGTCATCTCTAATTGGTATTGCAATGTTTGTATCTAAATACACAGTCTATAATATGAAAGGAGGTTGAAAAAAAGAAAATATTATTTACACTTTATATGTCGTTTTCCATAGCAAGAGTAACTTTGTTAGATTGAAAAATAAAAGTTTAATTGTTGTATGTCAATTTTGCAGTAAACTAACTGATTATTTTTTGTGTTTTATTCGATTTAAATGTTCCTGTTCTGTTACAAAACATAAAAAATCACTTGGTCATATAGAGTTTAAAAGTACTTTCTACAAAATTTTAGAATTTAAAATAGTTTAATAAGACCAATTCACACTCCCCTTGTTGGCCTTATTTTCTTTAAATTAGCACATTAAGCTATCAAAACACACAAATAATAGAAAGAGATAGAAACATAATGTGTACAGTCTTCCAATATAAAATTTTATCCAAAATAATACTTCAAAATGTAAGGAAAGATCTTTTGACTAGTACAAAATATTTTCCCTACATCTGACTACAATTATGTAGGTCGCCAAATACCTTTTGGCGGAATTAGTGCTACTCCCTATCAATCCCTAGACATCCTCTACTCATGTGAATAAACACAGTCATAACAGAAGGATAACAACCCCAAACAGACACAAGTACAAGGATAAGTTAGAATAATTAGAGATCACACTAATAGTTCTTTATTATGGCCATAATAAAAGATCATATATATAATTAAAATCACAAACCAAAATATTACAATCATAAAGGCATTCATGGCTCTTTCATACCCATCATACATCATACACGACCTTTAGTGGACTTAGTGTTATGATTAGAATATGATACCCTTCACCTATTATTCTCATCCTTCCCCTTCAAAGGTCCTCGCCATCCCATGGTCACATCTCATACCAAGAAGTATAACAGGGTAAATCACCCATCTGTAGTTTTGACTCTCAATGCCAAATTTACTTATGAGGACCTCCTTTAACTCTCGCTTTAAGTATCTTCCTCTATATGAGTCCAATACTAAGTAGAGTTAGGATAGTCTCACTACAAACTCTGAGTTCAAAATACTAAGTAAAGTTAGGATAGTCTCACTACAAACTCTGAGTTCAATACACTCTACACATTAACCAAACATAGTAGCACTTCCCCATAGAAATTACTACCTTCTCATTCCACCATATGCAAACTTATCAAATCACAACAATTTCTTTCATAGCAAAGCATGATTAGATTCCTTTAAAACCCTAATCACTCTGAAATCATAGTAGTTTCTCAAGATAATCCATATACCAAAACATATATTTCATACCACATCTGACAAATTCACTTAGTGAGTTCACTTACTCGCTCAGCGAGTTACCTCTAGCAGGGCAGTCATTTTGAGAATAAAAGGCTTGCCCAACGATTCAAGCACTAGAACAAAATGCATAATAATTTTCCTACCAACTCTCTAACTCTCTACGATCATCCTCCTCTAACTCTCTACCAAACTCGAGTTTGGTTTCGCTTAGCGAGAGTTTGCTCACCCAACAAGCAAGCCTCCCTTGACTCTCTACCAAACCCAATTTTGACACTCGGGCCATGGGAGATGGGCTCACTCAATGAGTCTACATAACATAGTCTCAAAATTTTGCATCAAAATAGTACTCTTCCAACAACTTAGTGTTGGAGGTAACTCTATCTGCACACAAGAACATAAGATCAATGATTTGAACATACCACCTAGATCACCAACATGCAAATAATCATTTTGAGTATAATTGAGTCACGTGCAACCCAATAATACTTAAATGCAACATATGAACATAGATTTGACTCTAGAATGTTTGGTGGGTCACCAATTTATTGGGTCCACACTGATTTAAATAAGAAAAATAAAAGGAGGTATTTTTCTTATGGGCTCCCGGCCCATTATGCAATTTAAATATGCAGCCCTTGCATCAGGTTTGAAGAGAGAGAAAAATAGAGTGACACAAAGAGAAAGAAGTTATGATTTTCTCTGGTGAGAAGCCATTAGAGAGAGTGAAGAAGAAGAAAAGAGCAACTAGTTTATCCTGTGCAAGTCTGTGTATAGAAGTTACCTTAGAGAAAAGGTTTTATTCCTTTTCTCATATATTGGGGTTTACTCTATTGTTTATCTAAAATATTCATTGGGGTTTGTTATTCATCAACTTGTTGGTGAAGAGAATAATGCTCTGTTGATCCTTGGAATCTCCAAGAGAACTTGTGGTGTACCTATTAATTTTTATTTGTGGAAGTTTTTACTAGACAATATTCCGTGGTTTTTTCCTCCATATTGAGGTTTTCCCCCGTTAAAAGTTTTGGTATTTGTTAGTTCCCCCCTTCTCTATTTTATGCATTTTATTATTTTGCATATTATTTATTTAGGAAAGATTTGATTTGGGTTTTGCTTCCACGCTTGGTGATCTGTTTTTCTTTGAGATCTTCCCAACATAGAAAAGGGTAGAAAAAGAATTTACTTTATTTATAATTATGATAGGACAGAGTTGCAAGATTCTTTGTTATAAATTCAAAAGTGGTCTCTGATTAAAGAACAAATAAAGAACGAGTTAAATTTCTTAAAAATAAACAAAGAAAGATTAAGATGTTTTATTTTATAGAGATGGTAAGATTTTATAAAATGAACTCGATAATATATAAATTTATTTATAACTTAGTTTTTTATTAAATATCCATTTTCTAGATTTCACACTTTTTAAAATAAATTGTTTTGAATAAATTTTTAATTGAAGACAAAAAAATGAAATTAACTTTTTTTATATTTTAATAATAATTTTTCTCAAGTAATACTTTTACATTTAGCTTTTATATAGCTTTATTTTAATTTATAGAGAAATTAAGTTCATTGTTTTATTTCTTTAACATAAATCTTTATAAAAACTCACGTAGGAAACTTAAAGTAATTAATATTAACTTGTGAAGAAGACTATTTTAGTTATTATTGATATTTTCCGTAGTGAAGTTTTCAAAGAAACCCTCCATGACAAATTCACCGCATACTTCAATTTTTATCTTAAATAACTTGTTCTTTAACTTCTTTTTTCATTCATTGGTAACCATTAATAAATTAATAAAGAGGTTATTTTTTGTAACTGTTTTGCGATTCTTTATAATATACATATTTTGTTACTCATTTTATTTTATTAATATAATTTATTTCATTATTTTATTTTTAAATTTTATAACTATTTTTTCTTTAATTAATTATTCATTATAAAAATAAAATTTATTTATTTTTTAACTAATATATTTTTAAAAATTTTAAAGTATTAATTCATATTTTTTATTATTATAATAAAAAAGAGGATACAGATATGTTCCACTAGTATTAATTAACGACTTTCATGAGCTCGAGGAACTTGCGTACACACGTAGAATAGTGACATATGTTGCCACATCAAAACCAACAGCATAGAGATAATGAATCACAACTCATGCGCACATTAGTAGAAGGAACGGAAAAAGAGAAGATAACAGTGAATAAAACCCCTCAGTTAACCAAAATTGATAGGTACAAAAACTAAAGAGGTGATATTTATTTTCAAATGTTGGTTTTTTATCCTTTAATATATGATGTTTTTAATTTTCTAGATTTGCAATATGAGATGTGAAGCTTTGTCTCAATCAAAATTAGATATAATGACTGATAATGTTTAATATTCTGGCAACTGTTGGGAAGGGACACAAGTGCTTGTTTTGTTTTGCTAATTTTGAGAAGACCCAAATAAAGTAATGCTTTGAATCTTGACACTGGTTGGAAGAAAAGTTGCATGGTGACAAAAATGTAAATTAGAATTGAAAGTTTTCCTTTGTTTTAAATTTATATGATTGTGTAAAGATTCTTTTTAATTGGAGTTCTTTTATGATGATAAATATAAGATGTAAAGTGCAACGTCAAAAAAGAAAACATCTACTATATTATAAATTTAAAAGAGACTATATGCAAAACACATGATATTTCAAAAATACAACTTCAAATATTATATATATATATATATATATATATATAAATTAAAATTTCAAATAAAATTTATATTATTCTTAAGATATTATTTCTATCCCTTAACTATATGGGCTAATGTATGTATATTTGTCATCACAAAATAAAAGTAAACTATTGAAATCAATTTCTAATATAAGAAAACGTATATAAAAGGAATTAATTTTATAAGTAATTATAAATAATCTATTTTATTAAACATTAACTCTATATATATATATATATATAGATATTCAACTAATACACTTTTGGAAGACTCTTATCAAGTATGCCTTACCAGAAAATAAGATTTTATTTAATTCAAAATTTATATTTACAAGCAAAGTTAGGAGTAATGCATTATCCTCAATAGAAGACTTAAGGGATTCATGGTTCCGTTATGGTTCTACGTTAAGTGCCAATGTCCCGATTTCAAGTTCGATGATAGAATCGTCATCAATCACCATATATCTGAGGTATTGTGCGCTTTGGAGTGTGTGCTCTGTCACGATTTTATCCTTAAAAGACGCCTCATAGGGTAAAAGGAGGAAGGGTATTTAAATTGCCTAGGCCTCGATTTCTAAGCAATATGGAACTATTGGATGTGGTAGGAAGAGTTACATATCTATATATGTTACAATCTACAAGAACTCCTCCCATTAACTTTTCACCACTTGATATCTTAGTCTATGTGACTTAGACCATCAATGAAGCAAGAAGTCTATGATAAAACATAGGTAGAGCTGTCAAAACGGGTAACCTGGCCCGACCCGGCTCGACCTACCATGGGTTGATCACTTAGTGAGCCAACCCAACCCGACTTAATTATTAGTGAGCCAAAAAAGTTTCAACCTGACTCGGCCCACCGTGGGTTGGTTGGGTTAAACAGGTTGGCTCACGAGCTCAATTAATTAAAAAAATACAATTTTTTTATTTATTTTTTAAGTCAACTAGATTATAATTCTAATTAAAATCTAAATAAACTTTAATACAATCCAAATACAAACCAAAATAAAAAAAATACAAATCATCTATGTGTTGGCTAAAAAAACAACCTAACATGATCCAAATACAAAGTCCAACTTAACAAAAAATACTTGTGTGACCCTTTATTTGCAGGTTGGTGGGCCAATCCGGCTCATCACGGGTTCAACCCGGGTAAGCCGGGTCAAAAATTAACTCGTATTGGAATTTGTAAAAAAATTTCAACCCAACCCGACCTGAACCTATGGTGTGCTGGGTTGACTCGCGGATTCCAACTCATTTTGACAGCTCTAAACATAGGTGTCATACACCGAAATCAAACAAAAGTTAACTTATGATTCCATATTAGTGACCCTAAATTCTTAAAATTTATCACTCTGAATAAACATTATCATGTAATATAACTCATTTAAGAAAAACTACAAATCAAACAAATATACAAATCAATCCATTAAAGGGACTAGGAGGGAAGGAAAGGAAGCGATTGTTTTTTTTTTAGCTTTATCAAAAATATTTCCATTTGAGCGAAATTGTGGCATAATTAGGGATATAATTAAATGTTATTTTCTTTACTTGAAAGAAACTAGGGTCTAGAAGTAAGCTTGGATTTTTGTTCATTTTTTGCTTGAGCGATCTCATGTAGCAAAACCAATTTCGTTTACAAAGGTTTTGTTTAAAACCATTTTAAAATACACCTTTTAAACAATTGAAAATAATCAGTACAAATCATAATTAGGTGAAGCATCATCCTTCACTCATTTTAATGCAATCTTGGTCATTCAAACTCAATATATGCGTATATATTTGCTTATATCAAACTCATAAACCATATGAATGGTTATAGGAACTAACTCTACTCATTTAAACAAAACTTTATATCTCAATGTGCATGAAATAGCCACTAAATAAACTTTTCAACAAGAGTACCCAATTCAAAACATTATAGAGAAAATCAATTAGTAAACAAAAGTCAACACTTAATTTCAAACATTCAAATAATTAAAAGAAAATATAATCCATACACAAAACAAAAATCTAGTAAGTAAGTCACCTTCACATTTAAATAATTTATTCCAAGGTTCTATGATAAACATCAGTGGCTTCCCTTGCCTACAATTCCTTTGAAGAAATTTTCAATCAAGCTATAAACGTATTCAAAATCTAATAACCTAGAACAAGGCATTCAAACATAATAAAATTTTAGTACGAGCTTAATCAAGTGGGAAGGATCATTATTCTCAACTCACTTTATCAAGATTGATAACAAATTCATTATAATAAAAAGAAGATAACAAAGAATTTTTATAGTAAACAAGAATTTACGCCGATTGAAAATCTTATTTGTTAAAAATAATCCATGATTCCTCAACTATTTCAAAAACGACATATAGCGTATGAAAAAGATGAATTTAGAAAGAAATTAAAGGGAGATAAAAGAATTTGTGAAAAAAGAGAGAAAAAGTGAAAATGAAAAACATTATATAACACTTTAATACATAATATTATTTTTCTTTTAAACATTCATATTTTACTAATAATTAGATAAAATATTAATGACTATCGGCCTTATAAACTCTTACATGATAAGAAAAGTATATATATATATATATATATATATATATATATATATATATATATATATATATATATATAATTTTTAAATAAGTTAAATTAATAAGAGTAAAAGAAATAAATTATGAATATTACATTGGATTTTCTAAATAGACTAACATTTGAACCATGATAAGATTTTTAAACTAAAATAATCAAAAGTATAAATTCAAAATAAAAGAAATTTTAGTTAATTAAGTACTAAATAAAAGACGTAATAACTTCCTACCACTTAATTAAACAATTACATATAACCAAAAGAAGAAAACACATAATTACAGGTAAAAGACATGTTCCATAAATCATGCGTTCATTTTTCGGAGGGTATCGTAGGAATAATGTTCAAAACCAAAGAAAACATGATATATGTACCGAAATCTCTTGTTGGGCTTCCTATAGTCATCAACTTTTCCCAGTTCTGTGTGCTCCACCGAACTCTGCAAGACAGAAGAAATGGAAGCAGTGTGGACAAGGATTCTGATGCTGATTCTGATACTTGTTCTGATATTGGCATGGAGGGTACTGAATTGGTTATGGTTCACACCGAAGAGGCTTGAAAGGCTTCTCAGAGAACAAGGCCTTCAAGGCAATCCATATACTCTTCTCGTTGGAGACACCAATGAATTTATGAAGATGAGAAAGGAAGCCTACTCCAAACCCATGAATCTCTTCTCACACGACATAGTGCCACGAGTGTTTTCCTTTTTCCATCACAGTATCAACACACATGGTATGCTTGTTGTTCCTTCTTCTGTTGTCTTTTTGTAGCTGTTGCTTTGTCTTTCTTCCTTCAGGCTTTCTTTGTTTTGTCCATGTAAAATGAGTGCAAGATGCAAGGTTAATGGTGTGTTTGGTACAGAGAACAAATAATATTGTTGATCTGGAAAAAGTTAAAAGAGTTTCATTGAAGAGAAATAAAGATAGAAGTGAGTTTAGATGAAAAGTAATACAGTAAAGTTCATTATTTTAATTTTTTTTTCCGATTCAATTCCATCTTTGCCTTCTAATTCTTCTCTCATAAAGGATAATTTCGACACTTTTCTCGTACGTAAAAGTAATTAACTGTGACTTCTCAGTACACTGATTGAGGCCCCATTAGCTTATAAAATTCCGAAAGCTACAAAGTACCTAAAAGGATTTAATTGATAAGATAGTATTTCAAAGTTTATTCCATTTAGACTTTGGATCAATACCTATGACTCCACCTAGTTGTAGTTGAAAGTTGAAGACACACTTACATCTCTACAGAGAAATCTCTGGGGGACATTGCAGACTGATACCAAACTTTTTTCTGTACATACATTATGTCTATTTTTGAAAAATTGTTCATTATATGATGAATGCGTTTACCGAATCTTTCACAATAATAAACTATTTTTTATACTGTGCATAATGCAATCCACGTCAGTCACATCCTATAAGTAATATAATGATCATAATTTGGACATGCCTGTCATTTTAAACGACTTGAAACTAGGTTTATATTAGATCATCTAGAATTTAACATTACATGATATAATGAATGAAGAAGAATACTGGTGAACTTTCAAGGCTTACAAATTTAAACTAAAGCAGATTAATGCTCTGTTCCTTTTTGCATAAGCCTAAGGTGTAGGTAGACATGGTCTAAATATGCTTGAAAAACTTGAAACCATAATGCCCCAAAGGTATTTGTCCTCGGTCTTTTCTCTGCTTGGTCTTTTCTTCTTGATGGGAAAGAAAGTATCAGAACATATATGACAGAAGTTTTGAATGAAACTGGGATTTACACGAAGGAAAAAATAGAAATATAGAAAAAAGAGAGATTAAAATTCAGCTAGGGGACTTGGTTTATGTGAAAGCTGACCTTAAAGATTGGGATCTTAGTGTAAGGGTCAATTAAAAGCTTAGTTCTAAGTTCTAAGGTTCTTATGCTGTCTATGGTTCTAAGGAGTGATCTCTATTTCTGTATTATTCCATTTTGAATATCAGTCTGGTATCTGTCATGTTTGCTGTCCCACTTGCATTGTGTTATTCTGTTTGTTTAGTTTAATCTTGAATGTTTTATTGTTCCTTGTCATATTTAATCGAAGAAAATTCGTATTGTTTGTTGATGGTATGTAGGCAAAAATTGTTTTATTTGGTTCGGACCAGCACCAAGGGTGACCCTCACTGATCCTGAGCTAATCAAAGATGTATTTAACAAGCCGCATGACTTCGGAAAGATTAAAATGAATCCACAACTCAGGTTAGTAGCTCCTGGTCTTGTAAGCCACGAGGGAGAAAAGTGGAGCAAGCACAGAAAGATAATCAATCCTGCTTTCAATTTAGAGAAGTTGAAGGTGAGTTTCTTTTTATTAGATATAAATCTTATAAGTTCACTAATTTTCCTTTCCAAAGAAAACATCGTTATTTGTTTGCATGTGTCTGTTTTTTTGTTTGTATCTGTTGGTGTACAAGTATCATGATGTGAACTTGGAATATTTTGACATGGAAATTTTAACACCTAGCTGTTTCTGCATTACACCTCAGAATATGTTACCACTATTCATCAAATCTTGTGATGATCTGATTAGCAAATGGGAGGAAAGGTTATCTTTGGATGGATCAAGTGAAATGGACGTATGGCCTTTCCTTCAGGCTTTGGCTAGTGACGCAATTTCTCGAACAGCATTTGGAAGTAGTTATGAAGAAGGACGAAGAATATTTCAACTTCTAAAAGAGCAAGGTGAACTTACCATGCAACTTATGTTGAAAGTTTACATCCCTGGATGGAGGTAAGACTAATATGTATATTTGACTACATTATAGAATTAAGTGACCAAGTTTTTTGGATGATCTTTATTTCGCTAAACCAAACTTGTCATTCTTTGGTAAAGGACATTGTGATGAGAAAACAAGAATTGTGATTAACAATCAATGAAACTTGTTGTTTACAACAACCATCGTGACATGATTATGTGATATATGTCTATTTCAACTTGTAAAATCAAACTATGTTTAGAATTGAAAAACCATCATAGAAATCTATTTGATATCAAAAAGAGAATTTCCTTCAAATCATGATTAATAGAGGATTGGTTATGTTCCCTTGTAGGTTTGTACCCACTGCTACCCATAGAAGGATGAAGGCAATTGACAAGGAAATAAAAGCTTCACTTATGGATATTATTAACAACAGAGAGAAAGCACTAAAGGCGGGTGAAGCCACTAAAAATGACTTGTTAGATATACTGCTGGAGTCAAATCACAAGGAAATTCAAGAACAGGGAAACAATAAGAATGTTGGAATGAATATTGAAGATGTTATTGGGGAATGCAAATTATTTTACTTTGCAGGGCAGGAGACCACTTCATCTTTGCTTGTTTGGACAATGATATTATTGAGTATGTACCCTAATTGGCAAACACGTGCAAGGGAGGAAGTCT
>Ga0209589_1012709_pt1 | contig 11320 bp, 6 predicted proteins | sample CowpeawhiteBW_FD_187525 | JGI IMG/M metagenome (GOLD analysis project Ga0209589, IMG submission 187525) | Root nodule microbial communities of legume samples collected from California USA - Cow pea white BW (SPAdes) (version 2) | ecosystem: Host-associated > Plants > Roots > Nodule | place: USA...
GTCAAAATTGAATCAAATACACATAAGTAGGTACTAAATTGAAACGAAAAAATATAAATGGGGACTAAATCGAAATCAACATTATGACATCTGATAATGATATTGACACGTGGCATTGCAATGCCACGTGTCATACACAGGGACTTGACACGTGGCATTTTTTAATTTTTTTTTAAAATTTAAAAAAATTTAAAAAATCAAAAAAATCACATATTGACACGTGGCACGTTGACTAACGGCGTTAGTCAATTCTGTCTGAAAGGGACCTAATTGAAGCAATTTTTAAAAGTTGGAATGCAATTGACACTTTTTTAAAACCGGGTACCTATTTGACATACTAACCCCAAACTGAGTACTATACGATTAATTAAACCTTCTAATTATATCATAAATTAGAATATTTTCTACCGTCAGACTCTCTCCACAACGTTTATAGAAATTGAGGGCTTCAGAATTTAAGAAATCAATTTACACTATTTTTTTTTTTTTTATTTTTTTTTTTCTTTCCTTTCAGGAATTGAATATTTTATTTTTAACATTAGGAACCGAAAAATCCAAAGCATCTTAGAAGATTTTAAAATTCCCTCTATCGTGGTTTTAATCTTGAGCTGAATAACGTTGAATATATATTTCTTTATAATATATAAACGATATTTTCCTATTTAATATGCATTTATATTTTTATTTTAGTCTTAATTATATGCTAAAATTCAAAACATAATTAATAAAAGTAAGTCAAATTTATTTTATTTCACATAATAAATTACTTAAATATTTGTAAATATAATATACTATAACTTTGCTAACTACTTTTAATGTAAATTTTCTTTAGTAATGAATTTTTGTCAAGTTGACATGACTTTGGTCTCAAATTTTTTTTAAAGAGTTACATAATTTTTCTTTTATAATTCCATAAAGAAATTGCACCATTTGGATGAAAAAATAACTCCTCATTGTTGAGTAAAGTTGTCAAACCGAGAATACCACCCAACACAAATCCATCGTTCAGAACACAAATAACATATACTATCTCACCGCTCCAAATCCAAAAGGATTTGATTAGATTATTTTGGCACTGTCTCGCACCTACGATTATGTTGTTAGAATTAAATCAAGTATAATATTCTGTGTGCGAACATATACAGAGATAAAGAGGAATTGTTTCATCTTCTTCCATCGTTGAGTAAAGCCATTAAGTTGAGAATACCCACCGCAAATTATCACCCATAACACAAACAATAAATAATTAAAATTACCCAAACATGTTACAAACTAAACCATTACCAGACCAATCGACCAAAACACTCAACATTCATCACCAAAAACAAAGAACATTATCTAAAACTTGTATTAAAAAAAATTAGCGTACATTTGTGAGAGAGAAGGACCCCAGAAAAAAAAAAGGCATTATATTCCCTTCTTCCTTCCAAGTTCCCCGCAACTCCCACCGCTGCCCCCATGCACCAGCTTCCACTGCAAAAATGAACAAAGAGGATTGAAGTTTTTGCTTTATGGTTACGCTCTCACCAGTGACATTGACGGTGAAGACATCAGTTAAGGATGAATATAAATACTATCTCGCTAGTCCAGTCCAAATCAAAAAGCATTCGTTAGAGTTGGAAATGAAAGTTCGCCAAAGATTAAAAGAAAAGAAGGTAAATCTTAGGTGGAGAGAAACTTTGCCAAAAAAAAAAAAAAAGAAGATTGTTGAAGGGCAAATTAAAAAAAGAAAAAAAAAGGTCGTGGTCGTGGTGGGGTGAAGGAAAATGGAAAAAATATCAACTATAAATTTTAAAACCAAAATATATCCAATGGCTAAAATTAGCTTTGCACAATGGAAACATGGTTAACTATCAGATAACAATGTTCAATGGTTCCATGTTGCGTGCAACAGCATGAGAGATAATGTTTTTTGAGGAAAAAACTAGTAAATAACATCGAATGAATGAACTTATCAATACGTAACCATTCAACTATTTAAGTATTTGATTTTTATCCAGAGGTGGAGAAATTATTAACACATATATACAGTGAAAAAAGGGGTGACTAGAAACTTAGATGGGATGAAAATCGCCTAAGGTATGAAAATTGTTTTAACGTCACACTTTGTTGGGATGGGAGCATCCAACTGAGAGTAGTTACTTTCAATCCCTCCTTAACAAATTTAACTACGGAAAATAACGAGGGAAATTAAGATCGTGGTTTTTTTTGTTGCTGCAGATAACGTTATCGTATATTTGGATTACCATGGGCACAGTTATTTGCCTAGTGATTATCGCCAGATATGTTAAATGCACTATCGACGATTAAGTTTAGCTCAATTATATAGTTGAACACTACGCAATTTTTTTCCCGGGTAAAAGTACAATAACCAAAAAGGAGCACAAAATTTGTTTAACCGCTCTAAGAACCAGTTAGAGGCAATAAATTTTGAGTATAAAGGATCATCAAAATTTAGTATGCAATGTGAAACTGGGTGGATACCCTTGGTAAGCTTCCGACTACACCATTGGGCAATGCTATGGAGGCAAACCATTAATCATTACCCTGCAAAAAAAATACTCCAATCAAATTACTACCTAAAGTATAACAAAATGAAAGATATCTATATCATAACAGGTCTCTTACCAAATTGGTGAACATTGAGTTCTCTGATAAGCATTTGGCATGAATGATGGGACCCACATTTCTACTTTCCATCTCATCATTGTAATCCGAGCAGTTCATGTAAACGGCCCCTTTGAACATCCACTCGTTTCTTTCGTGACAGTATACATCTTCAAATAGCTCGCCACACAATACACACAAACACTGATTTTCATCTGCTCGAATCATCGTATCCAAATGACTGCTTTCTGTTTCTTTGTCGTGTACAACAACAGAGTCGGTAAACTCAAGCTCAGATGAATAGTCTACCTTGCCAGCAATCCAATCACTTGACTTCGCATACCAACTTCTGGATACTTTAATTGGACCATGCTCTCTTGTGGCATGCCACTCCAAGTGTCTCTTATACTGTTCTTCTGGTTTAAACCTAATACCGCAACTTTTGCAATGATGAGGGAAATCATCCAATAATTCCCTAATTACCGGTTCATGGAATTCTCGAATTACATTAGGTTTAAAATCAAAGCCAATGAGATTTCTGATTTTCGTGCTAGTTGATTGAGCTGAGGGAAGAGAAGATTTTGTAGCAGCGTCTTCCTCATCTCTGGTGGTAGATGATGCTGGGACAGCTGCGGAATCAGAAACTGATGTAACTGGGAAAGAGCTACTGGTGCTGATGTTTACAGTTTTATCTCTGGATCCCTTCAGCACCTCGCTTGGTACCATAGTCGGTGATTCAGTTTCTGCAGATATCAAACCCTTTGCAACCAATGAACTTAAAAGGTTTGCGATTGGGTTTACATTATTTTTTGCAGCATTCACATTAGAGGAAGCAGGTGGTTGAGTAGAAGGCCTTTGTGGCGGTTGTCCAGCCTTTCCTTGAGGTTTTTTGGGCAGCGAAGATGAATCTTTGTGCAGAGGATCCAATAAAGATGTTGATGCCACTGCAGACCCCGAAGAAATTAATGTTGCAGGAGAAGACCTGCCAGAAGGAGGAAGCTGAACCCCAGACTTGGATAGATGCTTCCTTGGATCCAGATTACTGGTAATTGATTTCTTGGGAATGATTCCACTCTTCACAGCTGCAGCTGACAAATTATTCTTGGTTGACTGTTCTGAAACTTCTTTGGTTAAAGAAACTTTAGACAGGGGCGGCAGCTTAGTTTTGGCAAAAACTTCAGCCTGAGAAGAGTCGAGCTGCTGTTGCTGAAGCTTTGGTTGAAACGTGCCCTGCATGTCCTTTTCCTGTGTTCTTCGCATGTTACCAACCTGAACGACGGGATGAAGGGTAGGTGAGCGATCTCTAATGGGCTGACTAGTTGGACCTCCCAAAAATTGAGATGTTTTGAGATCCTGGGGCATTTCTTGCTCAGGCAAATTTTGCATTGAATGAGGGTGGTATACTGCTCCTGGCAGTGATGGAGACTGTCGATGCAAAGGTGACTGCCCAGAAGGGGATTCGGTCTCCCCAGAATCAAATTGTGGCTCTACAGTTTTGGACAATCCTACTATTGCCTTTGACGTAAAAGACTGGTTCCCCTTCTTGATAGGTAAAGAACTTGCGTTGGCTGGTAAGCCACTAATAGTGGACACAAATCCTTCTGAGTAACCTGGCTTCAGATTCAACTTATCAATTGTGTGATGCTTCTGCAACTGCCATGATGAAGGTGGATGGCCACCAAAACCAGGCAGTTGTTTCTTAACAGTGGATATTTCCTTATCAACCTTTACCCCATAAGGGTGTTGAATATGTAGGTGATCTTCACCTTCCTGCACATTGAAAAAATAAATCAGTCATGTATATCCATTGAAATTTATGAAGTTTCAGATAATTTTGGATTTAGGGATTAAGTGGTTTAACTACCAGGATTTGAAAGTAGAGAACCAGGATATCTTATACCAAATTAAATTAGAGTTTTATTCTTAGTTTGTATTAGGCTTTTTAAAACTTTGGATTGCTCGACTTTGATATATCAGTGCTTGTTAGGCAAGTTATCTAAGGGAATTCGTGCTTTTGGCCTTAGACTGATTACAAAACAACTTTTCTTGTTATACACAATTTAAAATATTTGGGGCAACTGCATGTTACCACGCACGCTATTTAGTTCAATTGCCCTCACTATCAAGAAATTGGCCTCTTCCTTTAATATGATTATCTGTAATGTCCCCTATATTTCAAGATAGGGATTGTCTCATAATTCGAAGCTTAGAAAAGAGCAACTTTTTAAGGGGAAGAGTAACACTAAATGATGTTCTAGTTTTTGCTGAAAGTGAAAAAACTCACATAGTAAGTGGAGTTTTCTGATCGAAATTAGCCACATTAACCAGTCTTGATTGCTTTGTGAAAAATGTAGTAGTAGGAAAAGGGTTTCTAAAATTAGCAGGAGTTTTATAAATTTGGAGGATCATTTCAAATAGAATCATGTTACATAACAAAGGAATGTACTTCATTTTATAAATTAGTAGAAAAATCGCAAACAAAATGGCAGTGCAACTGACCCTTTTAGCAAGCTTACCAAATTTTCATCATCTGTCATCCATGAATCTGTGCTCAAATTGCTGGACACATTAGGTCCATGATCAGTCAAACCAGAGTTCATCTCATCCCACGTGAACTCCTCCTCTTCGGAATTTTTCCAGTTATCTGACATCATATTGTTCCATATCTGAGTTAAAGTTAGGCCTGGCCGACGTTGTGCTTTCAAATTTATGGACTTTGGTGCTTCACGAGTTGAAAGACTACGCTTGAGACTGAAACCGTTTTTTTGCCCAGATATGGTCTCTGCATCACCACCATCTGTTTTGGACCATGTTTTTTCTTGCCCTAAATCAATGAGCTTAGTTCCAGTTCTTCCAGCCCCTGAGACCAAATTACTAGAAATGCCAGAACCATATTGACTGCCTCCAAATGATCCATCAATGCTCTTCTCAGGAACAGAATCATTAAATGCATCTCTCTGTGTGTGCTGATTATTCTGCAATACACATCACTACATTAAGATACAACAGCTGCGAGAGATAATAGCATAAAGAGGAAAAGGAAACAGCTAGATCACATACAAGCATGTTAATCCTAGGATCCAGCCATGGTCGAGAAGCACCCAAAGCTCTATTTGGCCTCTCTGAATCCTCATTTGAGGTTAACAAAGCTCCAGTCATGTCATCAACAACTCCTTTACTCTTCATGGCATTAAAAAAGGAGACGGCAAAAGAAATAAGTACAAGTGATAGTGGATGAAAAGACTGGTATATGTATATGAAAATAATAGGGAGATGGCATTCAAAATATTACTTTAAACTAAACCCTAGCAAGGTTAATAGCACATATATATCATCACCTGCCAAATCATAATTAGAACCACAAAATCATGGAAATTTATGATCAAGAGAAATTTAAAGTAGTTTAATGGAAAAATTCCAATTGAAAATACTGTATAGTGTATCAAAATAAAGATCAAAATTGGATGCCAATTACATGTCTTCCATTCATTTCAACATCCAAGGAACACATGACTGCAAATTTCAATTCATCACATAAAAATTTGTAACAGTATCAAAGCTTGAATTTTCCTTTCAAAATGCAACTATCCAGACCTTTAAAGAACAAGTTTTTGGTGCAATGGTTCACATACCGTACTTGACTGCTGGAGACGCTGCCTTTCTAAATACTTTGGATTCACATGGATACTGTGAGGAGGGCGTTGTGACTGCAAATCATTCCTGACTGTAGCAGATACTGAAGCTGAACCATTGACTGCAGGTGTAAAGCCAAGCTCCTTCTCAATCATCTGAAGGCACTGAGGAGGAAAGACTCCTTTCCAAGTTCCAAAAAGATGTTTCATACTTGAATGGACAATAGGATCAACCTGTCTGTAAGCCTTGCAGAATACCTAAAATGTAAAGTAGTAGTACCTAGTTAAAAATAGGTGTATAGAATTAGAAAACATATGTCAAAGCAAAAATGCATAGGGAAAAATTGTTTCCATTTCATTATGAGTATATAACTTAACAATCTCACGAGTCACTTAATCTAGTGTCAGAACAGTTCAGTATAAAATTTAAAAACTTCACTGTCCAAAGGATTCATCATATATAATAAAAAGTGTATCAAAATAAAGGCATGAAGATAATGGTTAAGGATAGTGAGTATCTGACCTCAGGTAATCTGACAGCAAAATACTTTATATAATCCCGCCCGATGTTCTTAACAATACTGTCTAAGAGATAAAGAGACGGCAGTTTTTGATCACTTGGAACCTGGAATGTCATTAACTTGTTTCAATTACACTATACCTTTTTTCTAAAGTTAAAAAACACGATGACAAGAATAAGATTGTCATGACAGATGCAAACAGGGAAAACAGCTGAAAACAATGTATAATCCAATCAGAAGTTGGCACAGAATTTCATAATCAAACTTTATTACTGATTGAGATTAGTAACTGGTTCTGGTTTAAGACTAGTGTTATCACCTATGAGAGGCAATTCTGCTCAAATCCACCAGGACTAATACAGGTGATAAAGCTATACCTTCGGGTATTTAAGAATGAAAACTGTTTAATGATTCCGTAGTTGTCACAGGAAAAATCAATGTTTACCAAGATTATTAATCCCTTTTGCATAAAAAATGAAGAAAACACCTAGCAAATTGTGGAGAACCACTTCCCAGTGTGATTACCAGTCAAACACCGATTTAAAATTAACCAAACTACCGTCATTTGGCAAAAGGACAACTTCTCTTCATAATGCTAATTAGAGAACTAAATATGCTTCAAAAAGATTTTAGGTGCAGGACATAAAGCACCACTTAAAAACCAATCTACTCTCACAGGGCCAATAAGATAAGGTGATATTCAACAAACGATGGATGTCCCTTTTCCTCTAGCATTTCAATCTACAACAACAATCCAATTCATCATCCCATACATTAAAAAACAATAACAAACACCAAATATCACAAATCATAGAATTCAAGTCGAATTGTTCTTGCTTTATTCCAAAAATCCATTACAGTTCAATTCAATACGCACGGGCAGCACATTTTGTTCACCTCTAGAATGTTAGCACAAACAGTGTCGGCAATTGCCTTGGCAGCAGACTGATTCTCTCCGGCTATAATAGTCAAGTTCGTAATTATAGGCTTTGAATTGAAAGTAAGCTCAGCAAGAGCGGTCTTATACTGAGTCACAAGCTCATGGTGAGGCTGCGGCTGAGGCTGGTACCCACCCCCGCGACCGGATTCGCTGCTTTCGGAGTCCCTATCATTTACTCGAGCCCTTGCAGACACCAAGGAAGCAACTACCCCGGACCCTTGCTGTCGTTGAGGTAACTGTCGGGCACTGAGTTCATCGATCAATCGAGGCTTCTTGGAACCCAGTTCTCTAGATCTATCCAAGGTTCTGCGCGTACTCTCCATGTTGATTCGAATCAGAAACAAAAACGCATCTAAAACCCTATTCTTAACCCTAATGAGCTCTCACTTACGGAAAGAACTGGATTTGGGGCACGAAATAGCATCCCCTTGATTGGTTCTAGGACCGGTTTTATTTGAAGAAAAGAGGAATGCATGAGAACACAAGGTTCTGATTTAAATTGTACAGTGCAAATTGATATAAACCCTAATCCTAATTTACAAGAATTAATAAAAAAAGTTACGAGAGAGAGAAAGAAATAGAGATACAGATGAAGGTAGGAAGAGAGGTAGTGTGTTTATATAAGCGAACTGCGCATTGGGGATTGGGATTGTATGCGTTACCAATGAAAGCCACAGTGCCTGAAGGTGCTATTTTCACGTTCAACTGTGATCTTGGTTGAAAAATATTCATTTCTTTAAAGTAATGAATTTTTTTTTTCTGTTATCAGTTAAAATATATAATTAAAATTAACCTATAAAATTGTTAATATTTTTTGTATTCTTTTATGATTTTATTCATTTGATTACAGCTGTTTGGTTACTCTTTAGAATAAATAAAATTGAAGTTAATTATAATAAAAATAATTCATTTAATTTAACATTTTCAACCCTCTAAAATAAATATTGATGTAATGAAATTAATGTATTCCGCTGTTTAGTAAAAAAAATTGTGGTGCAATAGAAATATAAAGGTAAATGTGCTAAAAAAGTATATTTTCATTATTTAATTTTTTCTGATATAAGATTTACTTTTATTTAATTCACTTCTTGCCATTATTTTATTAAATATGTAAGAGATGGGAGGTCAGATTACCAATTAACCAAATGTCAAACAAAAAGTTATAGAAATCAAAATACAAAACATAAGATATTCATAGCTTTAAACCATCAAAATTATATTGTTTTCTTAACTTATTAATTATTATTATTATTATTAAAAAAGTGGTACATATATATGAGAGAAAAAATTCATTTGTACAATAACATAATTTAATTTTACTCTATTATCAATAAATACCTGATCAAATATTTGTTTTTCTTTTAGATACTTAATCGGACAAAATTTAGATCAAAGACACCTTGACAAATGAATTAAAATAATTTTATTAAAGATAACTTATAGAACTGAAAGTAATTCTAAATTTGAAAGATAAAATTAAATGTAGCTAAATTAAAAATATGTTTATGTCTTTTTTCATTTTATTTTATTTCATATTTAATTTGATGAATAAACATATTATATATATTAGAAAAAACACATGTACTCATGTATGTGTATTTTTTTTTATATTAATATAATATAACTTTAAAATATATAATTTTATAAAATTTGTGTTAATAATATTAAAATTATAGATTAAAATATATTCAAATTTGTATTACTTTAAAATAGATAATTTTATAAAACTGATATTGTAAATATTAAAATAACAGAGCTTGAAAATATCTATAATTTTATATATATATATATATATATATATATATATATATATATATATTATTGTTTAAATTATTATTATCATTAATATTATTTTATATTACTACTATTATTATTATTTATTATTAATATTTTGAGTATTAAAATATAAATTTATTTATATTATTATTACTAATATTAATTGTAATGCACAATTAGTAATGCTTTTATTATTATTATTATTACTATTCTTTTATGTATACCAACGTGATTTCCAAGATTTTCTCCTCTTTTCTTTGCATATGAGGTTGAAAAGTCTAATAAAAAGATTGTGTTTATTCTTACCCCGTTTTTTGCACTATCATTAAATCACCGTTCCAGTGCTTTTGTTGTTGAAAACAAACAGGGACATAAGATTTTCGTTGTTTATAATGTATTGTTTCATCGAAGTCGTATCATACGAGTTCATGATGTTCCTTGTATAGAAAATATTTTTAGGGAAGAGCTCAAGTAAATATGTCTCATTAAGATGAATTAAAATACGATTAAGAGGTATTTATGGTCAAGAATATTTTCACTTAAAGAAAAGTGTACTAATATAAAATAAACTCGTCTTTGAAAAAAAGATTGTTAAAAATTCAAGTAAGAAGTTAGAGAGTGTCAATTCTACTTAAGATAAAAATGATAAAGTTATACAATATATAAATATCAATACCTATAAACTCAATGTTTTAAAATTTTGGATTGAGAGTAGTGTCAATTCCTCAGTCAATCATTCCCTCGATAGACCCATCATTTAATTGTGTGTTTGACTATTCTTTAATTATATATATATATATATATATATATATATATATATAATAATAATAATAATAATAATAATAATTTTAAAATAGAGTCCCTCCCTCACACAAAAGTCGTGAATAATATGCGAAAATATTATTGAAAAACCATAGAATTAAATTCAAAATTAGAAACTTAAAAAAGCAATGACACAAAAGAATTAATGAAAGTCAAAAAAGTATTCATAAAGCACGAGGGAGTTTGAATTTTCACCATGTTTTGTACAGAACATCATGTGCATAGAAAGCAAACAAAGAAAGGTTGGGTAACAAACAAAAAGTCCATAATAGTTTAAACAAGGGGAAGAAATGGTCTTGGTGTGGTAGGCCACCTTCTCTTAATTTTCCCGTCTTTCCAAGATTCAGAAATAACCATGCTTTATTAACATTTCGTCAAGAAAAAAATATAGAAAGAAAGAAAGAACCCAGTGAATAATTTCTTCATATTTTTCGTGTGTGCAGCGTGGACCTAGCCAGCATGTTTGAAACCACCTTTTTGACGGCCTCCAATCTTCTAACATTCAAACCATTACAGCTCAAGGCTATCATTTTGACTTCATACCTCCAATCCACTCCTCTTAACTCATAAATATTAATAATTAAATGGGAACATACACCAAGGATAACAGGTTATAAGGATAGGTGGATAGCCACATTATATAAGTTAAATATACTTGAGAAAAATTATCAACGTCTGAGAAAAATGTCTTGTTTAATTAATCTAAAACATGTTCTTCCAAAATTCTTTTCACTCACGATCTTCAAAGAAATGGTGATGTAGAAATCCAAAAGATTCGCTCATGTGAAAATCTAACAGATTTATTTACAAAGTCTTTGTCAAGGAGAACTTTTGAGCAATTGGTTCACAGGATTGGACTCTGCCATCTTAATGATGTAAATTTACATGAGGGGGAAAAATAGAAGATGCAAAGAACAATATTATATAGAATGATGTACTCTTTTTCCTTCACTAGGTTTTTATCCCAAAGGGTTTTTCCTAGTAAGGTTTTAACGAGGCACATTCTTTTATCAATGGACACC
>Ga0209589_1012710_pt1 | contig 11320 bp, 11 predicted proteins | sample CowpeawhiteBW_FD_187525 | JGI IMG/M metagenome (GOLD analysis project Ga0209589, IMG submission 187525) | Root nodule microbial communities of legume samples collected from California USA - Cow pea white BW (SPAdes) (version 2) | ecosystem: Host-associated > Plants > Roots > Nodule | place: USA...
TATATACATATATATATGTATATATATATATATATATATATATATATATATATATATATATATATATATATATATATATATTCTTCTGTTTAAATAATTACTTATTTTTAATTTACTCTTTATAATATAATTATTTATTTGTTTTTTTAAAAATAACAATTATTTTATATAATTTTAACAAATTAATCTAACTTTTTTATTTATTTAATATATTAACTTAATATTATTATTATAATATCACTTTACCGAATAATATATATATATATATATATATATATATATATATATATATATATATATATAATAATAATAATAATAAATTTTACGGGTTATATTATTAAATGTTTGATGTAACATCCATAACTATCCTATTAATATCTCAACTACCTAGACAGTAAAAAATATATAAATTAATAAGATATATGATGTAATTAAATAGGAAAAGAATATTGTAAATGAATATTCGTGGATAATAGGTACAGGTATAATAGTATCTGTACTGGTGAATATTGTAAATGAATACTGTTTTTAAGTTTATACCTGAATGTTAACGGGGCGGGTATGAGTATCATAGTATCCGTATACTCTAATTTAAATTAAAAAAAAAAACATTATTAAAACATGAACACATCAATTTTGAATGGGTTATTTGTTATCAATTGGTTTTAAAAAACTTCATTTCTTTATAAATGGTCATTCAACACTATTTAAATGAGTTATTTACACTATGTTTAAAATTTATGAATGGTATGCATTGTATTTTTATTTTTATTTGAATTTATGGTTAAAATATGTTATTAAATATTAAACTTTTCATTTATAAATACCTGCGGGTACCCTTGGATATCCGTGGATATTAAAAAAATATGCGGGTACCCCCATAACGGATACCTGCACAGATATGGATACGGGTACGAGACGGATATTTATCCAGTAGATAGGGTACGGGAGAGCTACTATCCGTATTCTACCCATCACGTTGACATCCCTAGGTGCATATACATGGTTTCTCTTATTAAATTATCAAATATTTAGGTGATAAAAAAAATTTCAAACTAATTTAATTAATAAATAAATAAAGATATTTATTTAATAATTAATTAATAAATTGAATGAGTATATCTAAAGAACCTTTTCTGATGGTACAACTTGCACTAGAAGATTTTCCAGATTTTGAAATGTTAATCCCTTTTTTCATAGATTTGACTAGTGAAGCTTTCCTATATTTTATGCATGATCTATTATTTCCAAAACTCGATCCACTACCAAATTTGCCCATGACTTTTGAAACTTGAACCATTTTTCTACCCTTTCTCTTCTACCCTGAGTTATTATTTTAGGTCTTTGCAATGTCCCTTCGAATACTTTCTTTTGTGATAGCCTCCTCATTTATCCTTATTGCTTCTGTAACATGTGTCAAGAAAGAAGGAGAATTAGTACCAAATCAATTAGAAAGAATGGACACGTGGCTATTGATCCAGGTAAGAGCAAAATCAGGACAAGCACAAGGTTAAGGAAAGCGAATATACTGCTAAAGGATTACATGTCAAGGTAGTCCAGGTGTTTGCTCTTTTACTTTGTCTCTCTGAAATTCTTTCCCCTTTCTAAACCCCGATCATTCTTCTCTGTCCCTATCCTAATTTTGGTTGGTATAACTTTTTGTACTGGTGAATTACAGATCATGAATTGAAGAAGGCAAATGGCTTATGGAATTAATTAATTATTGAAATTCGATTTGACTATTTCATTGTGATGTTGCATATTGTGTTTTTTCCTTTCAATAATATAAATAGTTTGTGTTACATTAGTGCTTCCATTATGCTTCCATGGTCGTTAAAACCCACTCTAAGGAGATAGGTCGTATTGCTAATACAAAGGATATTAAATTCTCATAACACAATGAACGTATGAATTAGATACAAGCATAGTTGAATTAGATCTTACAAAATACGGCGAAGATGCATGGAAGTTTGTCGAGCTTCGGGGTTTCGGGAATATCGGGAATCACAACCCCTAGTGGAGTTACGCCTGTTAAGGAGATTTCATTGGGTTTCCCTCATTTTGATGGAACTACACCGGTCTTGGAGTGGATCTTTTAAGGAAGAAATTTTTTTCATGTATTATAATACTCTTAATGTTGCTAGGGTGGATATCGTTGCTATGCACTTCGACAAAGAGGTTATCATGTGGTTTCAGATGTTACATAAGATTGAAACGGTTAATAGTTGGTCAGATTTAACTAAAGCAATGGAGTATCAATTTGGCCCATCCTTTTATGATTGTCCTATTGTTGACCAGTTTAAATTGACGTAAACAAGTTCTTTTTCAGAGTATTATCTGCAATTATGGCTCTCGCTAATATATCTATTGGATTAACAGGTGAAGCTTTGTTGAACGATTTTGTTGTAGGATTGAAAACTGAAATTAAGCGCGACGTGGTAGCTATGGCACCTCCTACATTGTTCCAAGTAGTGGCCTTGGCCAAATTATATGAGGATCAATATTACCCGACATTGAAATCTGTTAATACAAATTATACTCATCTGTATTCTTCTGTCACTACAAATATGGCTACACCCATTAGTGCAGATTTGACATTTTACTTCGCCTTATAGGCCTCGGTTATAGCAGAACCGAAGCCTATAAGGAGGCGGTGGCATTTTTGCAATTTCATCCAACTATATTGTCTCGGGTGTGTGCAAAAGCGGTGCAGTAAGAGGTTTTAGACCTCGGTAGCAAAAGAACCGAAGCCTATAAGGCAGCCCAGTAACCAAAATTTCAAAAATGCCATCAGCGTCAGCACTTTTGGCTTCGGGTGTTTTTGAACCAAGACAATATGAAGAGGTTTTTGGCCTCGGTTAAAAAAGAACCGAGGCCTATAAGTCAGCCAATAACCCTAATTTCAAAAATGTCACCAGCACCGTCACATTTGGCTTCGGGTCTTTATTGACCGAGGCCATAAAGGGACTTTAGGCCTCGATTATTAATTGAATCGAGGCCATATGCCCTATTTAGGTTCCTAAATTCGCGACTTCGCACTGTTCACCTTCGTCCCTGAGCGAACACTTTACGTGTGGTGGAGGCATTCTCGTCTTTGTTTTCTCGTGCGGTGGTGTTTGGTTCGTCATTGGCGAAGGAGGCGTGCTCGCGGCTCACGGCAAAGGCGTGATTTGGTGGTCACTCTCTTTCTTTGTTTGCGGTGGTGATGGCGACACAGTGGTAGGGTTGCCCGCAACAGTGGCTTGAAGTTCTGCTTCGAACGGCGGTGGAGGTGCTGGATCTCTAGATCTCTTGGCTCTACTGGTTCATGGTGGTTTGTCGTTGTCGCATTCAGACCGTGCAGTGGTAGCATGGGTCTGAGCGTCGTAGTGGGTTGCTCGTTTAATGCTGGTGAAGGTCTGGCCGCGACAGCGTTTGCCGACAATCTCGATGGCGAGGATGAGCGCAGTAGTGCTAATGGTGGTGCGAGCAAAGTACCCCTATGGCTTCGAGTCCTCAGAGAACCGAGGCAGAAAAGTACCCCCTATGGCTTCGGTTGACACCCGAGGCCAAAAACCACCCTTTTTTGCCTCACCCTAATATGCCTCGGTTCTAGAACCGGGGCAGAATATCAAAAACAACCGGGGCCAAAAGCCTTTACTGCACTAGTGACCCAATAAAGTTGTTTCCAAAATAGCCGATAAACCTTCCTTACCAGGTCTGTTGCGCCACCATTAAAGAACACAAATGTGAAACACATAAGCCCTATAGAAATGCAGCTTCGTAGAGAGAAAGGGCGATGCTATTTTTGTGATGATAAATTTTCATTCACTCACAAATGCTCGATTAGACAATTATTGTTCTTACAATTAGAATAAGAAAGTGAGGATTCTACTGAGTCACAATTCCATATGCAAACCATTTCAGATTCTGAACAAAATATAGATCATCATTTGTCTTTAAATGTTCACAAGGGAGGTATTGGAATTGGTACGATATTTTTTTTAGCATACATAGATAAATTGGTTACAACAATTTTAATTTATGCTAGTAGCCTAGACAACTTTCTGCAACCTAGAGTGGCTAAATTTTTTAAGTTATGGAGAAAGTGAGGATTCTACTGAGTCACAATTCCATATGCAAACCATTTCAGATTCTGAACAAAATATAGATCATCATTTGTCTTTAAATGTTCACAAGGGAGGTATTGGAATTGGTACGATATTTTTTTTAGCATACATAGATAAATTGGTTACAACAATTTTAATTTATGCTAGTAGCCTAGACAACTTTCTGCAACCTAGAGTGGCTAAATTTTTTAAGTTATGGTGGGTAATGATAACTACACGGAGGCCGAGAGAGTGGTCAAGAAATTGAGAGTTCAAGCCTAAGGAAATATATTTCAGCTACCTATGTTCCTCTTACCCATATCAGTTGCAGACCTTATTTTGGGAGCAAGTTGGTTGAAGACAATTGGTCCACATATTACAGATTATGATACATTGCAATTGAAGATTTTTAGTGGATGGTAGATTTCACACATTATAGGGGGATTCTAGCTTGGTTCCTGAACAAGCTCAACTTCAATTACTGAGATTTATAGCATGCAAGTTACCCGCACAAATGGAGCCTGAACTAGCTTTGTTGTTGTACACCTATAGTGTTGTCTTTGATACACCCACCATTTTACCTCCTCAAAGATCTCATGATCATGCATTTCCCTTGTTGGAAGGATCTCAACCTGTTAAAGTCAAGCCTTATAAGTATTCGCACAATCAAAAGGAGGAAATAGAAAAATTAGTGAATAACATGCTTGTTTGAAGATTTTCTCTGTTGATAATTACTCAACAATCTAATTTCTGTCCAATTTTCAATTTTGTTCCTTTTGTTTGACCATTTGACTAGTTTTAACCAAAATTTGTTTGGAGTTGACTGCTTTGACCATTTAACTGCCGCATGAGAGGCTGCCATGTGACATCCCTTTCTCTCTCTCTAATTAAGGTTTCGCTAGGGTTGCTGCCTCAAGGGATGGATGATTGGTGTTCGTTCTGCGGTGCCTTCGTCTTCAGGTGCGACTACCACAAGGGATGGAGGGGCGCGGTGCAAATCTGTTCCAGCGAGATGAAAGAACGCGTGCCATCGCAAGGAAGGCTTCGTGGGATCAATGGTGATTCTGCAGCATTCTCTAGTAACACTTGCATAGATCTCGTGTGTGAACTACTTCGTGCAGGTGCTGGTTCATGGTTTCAGATCAATGTAGTAGCTGCAATGAAGATGGTGGTCGCTCGTAGTGGATCTTGATGCAAGTGCATGTTTCAAAACTGATATAGATCCATGGTGGTTCGAAGGTGTTGAATCTCATCTCTGGTCCGTTCAAGTGCATGAGGCTTCCATGGCTGCTACTGTTCGATTCTTGTTTTGGCAGGGGCAATGTGAGGAGATTTGATTCGTGGTGGTTGTGTGAACTGATACAGGTTAACATCAATGGTGGAGAAAGATGGAAGGTTGAAGATGATGAGGTGTCACTCTCTAATGCAGATGTGTGTGCAAGTATAGTGACATGTGTTAGCATATGGTTGGCCAAATTTGATAGGTGAGGATTGCCAAATGACATGATCTGGTTGAGTTGGGTTTAAGTGGTAAGAGAGATGTAACTTAGTAGAAAATAGGGATGCATAACAACTCCTGAATTATTTCTTTGGACTTAACTTGTAACGTGGAAAACTTTTAAATCCACAATTTTAATGACCTAAATTAAATTTCAGTTGCATCAACAAATGTTAAAATATCCGATAATATTTTATGCAACTAAAGTCACTTTCTATGTCATTTTACCTTACAAACTTAATAAGTTCAATAATCACAAATCTTGATTAAATTAATCCTTAAGCACAAAAAATCAATTAAATACCTAAAATTAAACATTAAATGAGGAAAAAAATATGAACTCATCACTCTTCTCATCATCATAGTTTAGCAATGACGCCATTCCAAGCTGCTTTTGGTAGGCTTCCACTATCCATAAGTTCATACATAGAAAATGGTTAAGATCCTAGTCAATTACAGGACTCTTTGAAGCAAAGAGATCAGTTATTTTCGCAATTTAAACCAAATATATTGAAAGCTCAATAATATATGAAAATGCAAGCTGATAGAAAGAGACAGGATTTGCACTTTAAAGAAGGAGATTTGGTTTTGGTGAAACTTCAACCTTATAGGCAACATTTTGTTACCTTAAGGAAGCATAAAAAAATAGGAATGCAATATTTTGAACCTTTTCCAAGTGTTAGAGAAGATTGGCACGGTTGCATATAACTTGCAATTACCAGAATCGACAAGGATTCACCCGGTTTTTCATGTGACACTCCTTAAACCATTTCAATGAGTGATTTCGTAGCCTTATGTTCCCATACCCCTTACATCAGCAGAGATGTGTTCACTCCTCAATCATGTTAAAGTGTGGGACATCATAATTATAAAAGGACTTAACAAGGAGGTTTCACAAGTATTGATTCAATGGGAACACACTGATGCCATGGTTGCTATGTGGAAAGATTCCCAGGACATTATTGATTCTTATCCTCAGCTCAACCTTGAGGACAAGGTTGTTCTTGATGGGAAGGGCAATGTAACATGTGTCAAGAAAGAAGGAGAATTAGTGCCAAATGTCGTTAGAAAGAGTGGACACATGGTTGTTGATCCAGTTGAGAGGAAAATCAAGATAAGCACAAGGCTATAAGGGAAGAGAATATATTGCTGAAAGATTACGTGTGAAGGTAGTCCAGGTTTTTGCCCCTTCTGCTTTGTCTCTCTGAATTCTTTTCCCCTTCTAAAACCCTCATCATTCTTCTTTGTCCCAATCTTAATTATGGTCGGTATATCTTTTGGTAGAGGTGAATTGCAGAGCATGAATCGAAGAAGGCAAATGGCTGATAGAATTGAGTGTTGAAATTCAATTTTAATATTTTTTTGGCACTGTTGCACATTGCGCTTTTACTTTCAATAATATAAATAGACTGCGTTACAACTTCCTTTATTTTGTTGGCCAAGTCCAAGTGCTTTTCAGCAACTAAACTTGTGACCTTCCCTGCATGAGAAAAGAACATTTTAGATATTCCAAGTAAAGCTACATATCTGTAACAATCACAATGCAATGTCTAATGTATAACTGTAATCTAAGTTATGATGACTAAGACGTAATAAGGTAGCATGGATCTGGTATAAATATAGAAGAAACCTTGTATAACCTGATATGATACATATCAAGATCTTTTTCTTCCTTTCTTTGCTTTGGTACAAAATGACCATTTTTTTTAGCGTAATTAAAAATGCTGCATGTAGATATTTAAGTCAATTTCAAGGTGATTGCAAGTGAAAATTCTTTGCCAAAGTATATACCAACCTAGGAACATTGACCACAACTTCCATTTTTACAAATATTAATGCAAAAATACAGTTTGTAGAATAAAGATCATGATTATCAATTGATGTAAATGAATAAATTAAAGCTTAAAAGATTTTAATTGCATCCTAACTTTTAAAAAAATTCTCAATTAGGTCATTTTCAGTAAAAAAAATTACTAACATTGTTAATTGCATGCACATGTCAATATTTGATTCTTTTAATTTTTTAATCATTTTTTTTATTTTGTTACCACACATCATGTCTCTTGTGTGACACGTGACACTGTTAGTGCCACATGGAACTGCCTACACACATTATGTGTGTGCATGGAAAACAACATGTATATATAAATTATTATTTTTAATTAAAAATAATAATTTCTGACATCATTTTTTATTCAAAATAAGAACTCATGACAATATAAGCCAAATAATATAACAATAATATATATGAAAGAGTAACATAAAGTTTATCATCAACAATAATATATAAAAAAACAAAAGTTACCTTTAGTCAAAATGTTCCTCCAACTTTTAAAACCTATAAAGAAACATTCAAAAAGTTAAAACATGTTAATGACAATCAACTTATTGCCAATTAGAATTCAATGAAAATAAACCCAATTACTTGTAACAATGAAAACATCTGAGTCAAGTCATCCGCTTGGTTTTTTACTAAAAAGATAGCACGGTAAGCAATATGTAGCATCTTTTAATGGCGAATACTCTAACCATGAAGGAAATAAGCTAAACCATGTGTACTGAAATCTTCTTGGATGATAATTTTTACCAGACAATGGATAATTTTCTAGATGCATTTGATATGGACCCCATTTTAGATAAGCCCTTCGTACCTCATCAATTTGATTTGGTGGGTATTGTCAGATTTGAAGACGTTTCCCCGGATCACGTTCTAAAGTATTTTCAAATTCATATGTAACTTTAGGAACCTTACAGAGTTGTTTTTCGTTTTCTTCAATATTTGGATTATCATGAAATTTCTCAATTTTAGATGACATAAATGCATTTTTTTTTCATCTTCATCACAAGCCTTCCTCTTGAAAAAAAAATCAATTCTTTTACTCTTTATCATAATTTTTTTTAATATAAATTTTTCAATTCTCTTACAAAAAAATAAAATTATGAATACCTCAAATTAAATCTTAAAAGCAAGACTCAATATTTTAAGAAAACTAATTTCTAAATAATTAGCTTGCTTTACCTTAGAGTAGATTCCTAATCTTGCTCTTCCCTTACACAACTTCAAACCCTAAAATAAATCTATCTACACAAAGAAAAGTTTGATCAACAAGTAAAGCATGATTTTATGATCTATAGCAGATAGATATATGCTTAGAGCATAGAAAAGCCACATACAAGAAGAAAACAAATTGCTTAAAAAAAAGAAGGGAAAAATGAACTTACTCAAAAGAAGAAATTGTTCAGTCCAAAATGTTTATTAACTCTTCAATTTTGTCGTAGTGCAATTTGATTTTGAAAATAATAAGAAAATGATGGTGAAAATTGAGATGAAAATAAAACGAAAGAAAGAGATGGAAGGACGGAAGAGAAAAATCAAATAAAAAAATATAAGAAATTATAATAGAGAAAAAAAAACGTAATTTTTAAATTTAAAAAAAAAAATCCAAACTAAATTAATATAAATAAAGTAACAATATATAAAGTAGTAACGTATAAATAAAATAATAATATATAAATATGTTTTTTAAAAATATATAAAAAATAAAATGAAATAAAAGTCAATTAATATAAATAAAATAATAATATATAAATATTATTTTTTAAATAAAAAAAGAAAAAGAAAAAAAAAATGGACGGAGGGCTTCCCTCTGTGATAACCTTCTTCCGCCTCTGTATAAGAATGGGTAGAAGATAAGCTAGTTGTAATTTCATCCTCAGTGTTATAAAGAGTAGAAAGATATTTTTATCCGTTCATCTTTGAAGCTTATATAGTTCACATGCATGTGAAAGTGTTACACTGTTTTCAATCGGAAAAGCTATGCTAGCCAAATGCTGGACGATGGGTCCATATACATTATCCGTAAACCATAATATCATTCAGTAAATAATCCATTAATGAAGTGCATGATGGTGTTGACTTGAAAAGACTTCAGATAAGGAATTATAAAGCCTGAATCATTGCATCAGATGAACCAGACAGCAGTTGCTGAGTTGAGGAACGGTGATTTAAATCTGAAGATTAATCATATTCTCAAAAATTTTAATTTTATAAAACTTTAAAAAAATAAGACCAAAGTCTTAATATTAGAATTACGTTTGAAATATTTATTTATGGTCTAGTTTTAAATGATTTACCTTCAATCTTGGAACTATATTTAAATAATTTATCTTCTTACAATTATTTTTTTTTTCTCTATTTAGTTCCAATCTTTTTTATTTTGATTCATCCACGAATATATTGTTGTTTGCACTAACTATTTTAGCTGGAGAGGGTCTGTGTTGTTGAACATGGAGAATTAGGCGTGGCACACTGGTGCAGAATTCCCATTTTACCTCGCCTTATAGTCTCGGTTGGCCAGGAACCGAAGCATATAATAACGCGGTGACATTTTTGCAATTAGAGCCAAGTTTTAGGCTTCGGTTCTCCAAATACCCGAAGCCAAAGAGGGGTATAGGCCGCGGTTCACTCAAAACCGGTGCCAAAGAAGGGTTTAGGCCTCGGTCCAGTAGGACCCGAAGCCAAAAAGTGACTGGAAGTCAAGGTATAGGCCTCGGTCCAGTAGGACCCGAAGCCAAAAAGTGGCTGGAAGTCACGGTATAGGCCTCGGTCCAAGGAGACCCAGTGCCAAAAGGGGTCAATGGCTTCGGTTCTTCTAACAACCGAAGCCATAGGGTTTATTTAGGGTTCGAAAATCGCAAACCCTTCTTCCTTCCCGCGCCAGCCTCTACAACTCTCTCGTTCTCTGCTGCCTCTCTCTCTCCGCTGCACCCACTGCCACCACACCCTCCGGCCACCGTCGACGTCCTCCGGCCAGTGCAACCACCACGCAACCTCCTCCTCCGGCCACCATTTCGCGTCTCTCTCTCTCTCCGCTGCACCCACTGCCACCACACCCTCTGACCACCGTTGACCATCTCCGGCCACCTGCGACCACCTCCGGCCAGTGCAACCACCACGCGTGAGCCCCCTCCATTTCGCGTCTCTCTCTGTCGCTCTCTCTCTCGCGCGGTCTTTCTCGCGCGCGCGCCTTTCCTCCACTGCACCCACTGCCACCACACCCTCCGGCCACCGTCAACCACCTTCGGCCACCTGCGACCACTTCTTAATTTTTTTTCCGGCAATTGTAGTGCTGCCATTCCTCCAAGGTAAGTTTCTAACTCGTTTTTGTTTCATTTTCCATTTTGTATATATTATTTTTGAATTTCGATTATTGCAAGTATTGATTTTCATTGGAATTGAAATTTTTTGGATTGTTTGTATATACTATGAGTTAGCCTTAGTTTCCCGTTTGAGATTCAATACGAAAATTATGTATTGTCCCCAAATTTTCATTTTGACAAAACTACTTATTTTTTAATTAGATAAAAGGGGATACAATACTAATAATTTAAATGTATTGAATCTTGAATTGTCCAATTGGACAATTTAAGATAAATCACTTTTTAGTAGTTTATTAGTGCATATATATTTTAAAATACATATCTTAAAATTCATGAATATTTGTCAATTGTGTTTTGTATTGATCTTCAGGTGTATATTTGATTGTGGTTTATAATCACTTTCATTTCGTGTATCCTGAAGGCCAATGCGAAATGCTGGCAAAATTTAGTGAAATTTAATATATGTATTTTAAAAGTAATATGTACCAATAAAATAAAGAAAGTGAATCTTCTTAAATGGGATAGGGTCACACCTTGATTACGACGTGAGCATTGATTCAAAGATTACTGAAAT
>Ga0209589_1012711_pt1 | contig 11320 bp, 13 predicted proteins | sample CowpeawhiteBW_FD_187525 | JGI IMG/M metagenome (GOLD analysis project Ga0209589, IMG submission 187525) | Root nodule microbial communities of legume samples collected from California USA - Cow pea white BW (SPAdes) (version 2) | ecosystem: Host-associated > Plants > Roots > Nodule | place: USA...
AAAAAAACAAAACAAAAACCACAACTTTACATACACTACCCAAGTTAAGAAAACCACAAGTGGGTTATACCCTCAAATAATAAAACTCTTAAAAACTAACAGTCAAAAGGGTCGAGTGATGGTTACCTCTCGGACCCATCGAAGTGCATTTCTGTCAAGACCTTCAGTGAACATCTTGACCTAACCGCCAAATCTAAAATAGAAATCCCTGGAAGGGAATGCACTTCCAAATGAATGGCCTAACACAAAACAATAAGCTTCTGATTAAACAAAAACAACGGGTGCTACAACAAAATCATCCAGATACTACAGCATTCTGATATGCAAGAGCACACAGATTAGAAGGGTTTGAGTGGAGAAAAGAGGGTACCAACGGACAAAAGGAAATAAATAAAGCCTCAATGAGAGACTGGAATCAGTTGAGAGAGAGAGAGTAGAAATAGAACTATAAACGTAATGGGTGCGAGATTTGAGGGAGAAAAAAAAAAAAAGGAAAGGGTTTGCTTAATCAAAAAGCTTCCTTTGGTTTGGTTTCTCTCTCACTCACAAACTCAGAGAGTGAAAAGAAGAAAAGACCCACAAAACTCAAATACTCTGCGGCTTGTCTCTTTCTTTTGGTGCCTCTGCACTGCACTATTGCTATTCTTCAATGATCTCCATAACACCCAATTATGACCGTTTTATTATTAAAGAAAATATATGATATATTTTAAAAAGATATTCTGTATCTATAACATTCATACAACATTTTATTTATCTTGTAGGAAAATGTTACTAAATTAAAAATCTATGATTTGTATAGGAAAAATGTCATTTCTTGTAATTAGAAATCTTAAAATGAAATCAATGCCATATTTAAAGTTGAGAAGGTAAGTTTACAACTAAACATTTTAAATAAAATTTGTCGTTTTCTCTAGAAGATTACAGCGCTAAAAAAACGTTAATAAAATTCTTTACTCCCTTTCTATAGTTTTTTTATTATTGTGAACCGATAAAAACATATTATTGTGTATCTATATTTACACTTTTATTATAATAAAATAATATAATTTTAAACATGTATCTATATTATATTATATATAACATTTTTTTATACATTTTTTCCAGTTTTACACTTTCATAAGTAACAATTTATAATTTTACCATTTAAGTCATCTTTTTAAAATTTAACCTTTTTAAACTAAAATAACTATTTATAATAAAAATATTACCTGCAAAAACAAAAACTATCTACAAGAAAATTTAAAAAAAAAAGTTTGCATTTAGTTTTTTTAATTAAAATTATGTCATTTTTTATTATTGCTAAAAAAGTGAACACATGTGACACTAATAATTTTAAAAACAATATTAAAAAGTATAAAATTAATTCAATTTAAAATGTATATAATTTTGTATGGTTAAAAAATATATTTGATAATTATTTGTAAGTAAAGTGACATGATTTAATTACTTATTTTTATTAAATAAAAAATGATTTTTATATATTAAAAATAAAATTATTTAAAAGATGAAATTAAAAAAAATATATGTTTCTACAAATATTTTAAATTTTTTAATTTTTATTGATGTAATAAGAAATAGGGTATGTGATTCTATAGTGTATTGTGAACATGACGGTGATTTGGGGCCGTTTGCGTGGTGCCAAACGTCTTTTATTATTTTATGACCGACTAAAAAGGGAAAAAAAATTGCTGAGGGGTGAGAATATAAAGGACAGTAGTTTGGTAATAAGAGACTTGACCGATGAGGAGTGGAAGGAATGGTGGAATTAATTAGTGTTTAAAGGGTTTTTTATAAATATTTAATTCAAACAAACATTAAAGGTTGGATGAAATCAAAAAAATCGAACGTTGGAGTGGGGACACTTTATGGTCTTTTGTCTTTAACAATAAAATTCTTGGTTGTGTGAAGGAAAAATGAGCAAAAGAGCAAAAGGGACCCACAAAGCACATGGTGGTGGCCCCACATTTGGCCTAATCTATTTCTTTGTTTATGTTTACATATGATGTTGGCTACTAAGTTCCTCACAAACCAGCCACTGGTTCAAGTTGGTTGGTTAGGAGGGTGAAAGAAGGTGAGTGGTATTGAAGAGAAATCTGGTTATATGGTTTTCAGAAATTTGTTGCGACAGCCACATGGAATATGCTTCAAGTTGACGGCTAGAATCATGAAGAGTGTTAGCCCTGACTTTAATTTGAAAATTTTCGAATGTCAATATAACGATAAACTTTTTATGATATTTGACATTTTCCATTTCAAATATTCAATCATTGCACTATCATTTTGACATGGGAGTCCCACTGCTACTTGGTTTTGGTTTTTACCTTCTGCTGCATAGTGTGCAAGTAAATGAATTATAGATGCATACATGCACCAAACTTTTTTAATTTCAGTGACACTTCAACTAAACTCAATTAATATATATATATATACGTTACGATGATCTTCTGACGTGTTACGAGAATATAAAAACAATAGAGAGAATTAAATTAAATAAAAGCGTTATGATATTTGGGTAATAATGGAGGAAGTTATTGTGTTAGAGAAAGATGGGTCATGTTATAGGCATGGTGCGGTGTGGAACACACCTGAGAATCCATTCGGCACAAAGGTGCAAGAGAAGAGAGACGTTTTACGTTAAACTGAATCAATGTGAACGCGTTTGGACAGCCAAGCAACAGGAGTGTTTCAAATTCTACTGACAGCTGCGTGTGAAAGGTTAGTCTGAGAGAATAAAAAAATGAGGGACCAAATAATCAGACAACTTGGTTGAAAAAGGCCTGATTCGACCTAATTCTTATGTTTATTGTCTGATAGAAACATTTTACGTTCAATTGTCCCCTTCATTGGTTTTGTTAGGTACAATATCTATCAAACTTGTAAATGTATGGCTCATGGTGCGTACCTTCTCAAACGTAAACATTATTATGTAATATTGATTGTTAAAATAAATGGTCTGATCTTAACCAATTTTTTAAGTTGTATTTAATTGTGTTAAAGAAGTATTTTAAAGTTAGTCGTGGGAATTCATTTGTCAGGATCTGCACTCGGAAGCAAACAGTTGTGACTAAGTCAGCAACACATGTAAAGGAAGGGATTTAAGGTAGCATCACACATTACGATGTATTGCATTACCTTACTGACGTGGTGCTTTTTTATGTAATGCTTATTCTACTATATAACATTGTATCTAGAAAGGCTCGTCACGATGCTTTTATGGAGAAATTCTGGTAAAAGGTCACACTAGTTCTATAAGGACCAGTTTGCTTAATTGTAAATTAATATCTAGATCCTCCATTTCTTTCTATGATACATTCAACTGCTAAATTAAATATGACTCAAATAGATCACCTAAACTCAACCAGCCTCCCAAAAGTTCGTCTAAATAAAATGAAAGAAAAAGATTATCTTCATTGTAGATGGAGAGATCCAACAACCAAAACAATTTATTGCTTTTTGATGGGTATTCACACACATCTATAACGTTATGAATGAGGATTTCGTTAGTTTAACTCATGCGTACAGTTCATCGAGATTACACTCCCCAAGAAAAACCTTAATGCTCCGTGGAGAACCGCAGTTACCTTCTGCAATTAGTGCTCTGTCGTTGGCAGCCATATGAGCAATGATCTTGTAAATCATTTCAATCTGCAAAAAGTAAAATGTTAGTAAATTTATCAGACTCGCGGTTCTTAATGAAAGTTTAAGAAAATTAATATACGGAAGCGGTGGGGCAGCAGTATATACATCTTCTGGGGCATGGCAACGGTCAGCGACTTCTTCAAGTGTTAATGGTTCGACAGGCTCGTTGCAGCTGAAGGCAAAAATAGATAAACAGCAATCAGTGATGGATTTAGCTGGGCATTTGATTGGTAAAGAATATGGATGCTATGTACAAAGCTTAGTATGAAATCCAAATATCGATCCTCTTCTATTATCTTTCATGGTGTGCGTATATACAGCATGCACAACATTGGGTTAACAACAAAAATTCAAAAAGATTATTATACCAAGAGATTCAAATTCAAAGCTTCTACGTTCTTGCAACAAGTCAACTGCATGATAAGTAAACAAAATGATAGGAACCAATGCTGAGCACCAGGATACATTATAGTTCCACAGCTACACTCGATTTAAAAATACCCACCTATAGCTTATAAGTTCTTCTGAACTCATACATTCAGAGGATCGGGACATGCATATATCATATATTTTTGAATATTTCTTGCTTGCTATTTACAAGCATACTACAACGTACCTAGCTTCATTTAGCACTGCCAATACCCGCTTCTGAAGTGCTAATACTTCTCCTGCGGCTTTCTTACCAGCTTCCACACCTAATTATCAGCGGCAGTTAAATGAGAATGATGACCTAATTGAGTCTCTAAAGGAATAAAACAATTTAATTTGCATCAATCAAACTTCCAAATCAACCAGGATCAAGTGAGAACGCAAGGATGATTTTCAATACTTCACTGAGATCCAGAAAATCCTAAACTAGATATCAAATGTGTACAGCTTACCAGGTTGGTGATACGCATTTATGTTAACAATCGAGGCATATATTCCAACAGCCCGCTCATAAAGGGCTATTAGGGCGCCAACTGATCTGGGGTTCACTTCTTGCACCGTGACTGTGAGAGATTCACGGTTATTGGCATACAGGGCTGACCTTGTTCCCTGAAGAAACTTCATATTTTAGCACTATGCACACATAACAACTAACCAAATCAATATTTAAATAGAATCACCACCAAATGCAATCAGAAAATATGATTGATTAATTGGTCAGACCTGTAGCATACCAAACAGGTAGTCACCACATGTGACACCTGGTTCAAGCTCCCAATCATGGCCAGGTGGTCTATCACGTAGCACCTCAATGAATGTCACAAAAAAATTGTGCACACCTTCCCTCAGTTGCTGAATGTAGCTGTTTCGGGTAAAATTTATTAAACAATTTAAACCAAAAATTATGCCCAACGAACTTTAAACTAGAATAAAAACTCACGCATGCTGATCCGTGCTTCCTTTATTTCCATAGACACTAATTCCTTGGTTAACCTGTGGAATCAAATTCTGATGGCATTAATTCATGAAGATTTTAAGTTTTTTAAGATTAAGCATCGTCGGAAACTGAGTTTATCAGCAGCACGTTAACCAAGCTGATATATCCCAGGTATGATAAAAGCAAGAGAACTCCATCTATAAGTGTGAAATGTGTGCTTCCTACGTGATTACAATTTACAAAACTACAGATATTAAGATACTGTTTAGCTCTTACTAGATATTGGCAGCTGCAAACTGAATAAAGAAAAATCTATCATTTTCCCCAAAAAACGCAAGACAAGAGTATCAAAATAATGGCAGTAAGAATTTTTAGACACATCACATTCACATACCCGATTACCATCCAAGTCAAACTCCTTGCCAAGAGATTCCATGACCAGCTGTTGCAAGTATCTACTAAATAATAACATACTGTCCTTATATGGAAGGATAACCATATCCTGAGTAATAATAAGGAGGATAGAATCATTATAAGCAATAGTGACACGAAACAGAAGAGAAGACAGTGGCTAATCATTCACAAACCAAAACTATCTGATCCATACTTTTGATCCTACACCATCTGTAGCCCAATACCAACATAAAGCCAGCAAAGCTGCAGGATTATTCCTTATCTGCATAGAAGCGTCAAATAGTAAGAGTTCCTTATGATTGAGGAGAGAGTCAAAAATTGAACGAACAGAATGGTAAAGTAGAAAGAAAGGTGGAAACTGAATTGTACAAGAACACTACATAACAAATGCCACACCAGTTACCACACTTAATCACGCTATGCTTAAAAGAAGGCAAGGGTATTCAAAAAATTGTTTTCTAGAGATATAACCAGCTTATCTTAATTCTAATTTTTCACTAAAAAAGTTTTCTATTCCCACATACCAACATGAATGTTCTCAATTTTTCTTCCTTCACATATTGTTGGACATTCTACCACCAAGAGGAGAAAACGATAGTTTGCATGGCCACAAAAGCATGTTATAGGATGAAATTAAACATGCTTATTCTAAAACAAGCTGATAGTATTGAGTTTTCACCATAATGATAAAAAAGAGCATTACTTTGACAAACATTCACACAACACATCTGTGTCAAGTAATTATAAGCTAGAAGATCCAAACTCAAATCATCTCAGTATTTTAGCTTTAGCATGGATTTTGACACTAAATGTACCCCAATAGATGATTACTGTTTAGCGCTGCAAATTTTACCAAGCTATTGTTTCATTTTATTACTGGTTCTATTGGCAATTTTCAAATTCGTGGTTTTTTTATCTAGGAAAACTAACCACATTGTAAAACTAACCAGTTCTAGGAAATACTTGAAGAACTAGAAGAATAGGGAACCCAAGGACATAGTTTCAAAAAGAATGTATGCAGAAAAAGAAAGAATTACAATGTACATCAAAAACTAAAAAACTCATGCAACAGCAATAGTTGCATTTATAACCAACCAACATAGATACGGTAAGTCATTAAGTAAAAGTTGTTCACTTGTTCCTCTAGGTGTTGCATTGTTATACAGGAAAAACGTTCATCTAAAGAAGCACGACACTAAGGAATCTTAAAATGTTAAAACATTGGATAGAATGTCCAGAAACATTATCATACCACAGTACTTCTATTTGCCTCATCCATTAATGCAGCACCAGCAAGCATTTCTCTGATGTCAATGGTCTGAATCAAGATGCGTTATAGTTTAATATAAAACGTCAAAGTAAAATAGCAATTAGTTGTTATTGTTTAGGGCCAATTACCTGAAGGGCTGCTGGAAGCAGGCCAACCGCAGACATCTCTGATGTTCTACCTCCCACCCAGTCAAACATGGGAAATCTAGCTAACCAGCCCTCAATTCTTGCAGTGTTATCCAACAAAGAATTTTCTTGTGTTATAGCAACACCCTGCATTATACACCATGCAACAACAGATGAAGATTTGTTTAGGTGACAAACTGACAACAGATGTACAAAAGTAGGGCCAATGTCATTGAGAAATTCATAGTAATGCCAACAAAAGAACACATTGCTAATAACTAAAATTGTGACAGATAAATACTCAAAATAAATATTATATTAAGTTAATACAGAAAGAGATTTTTCATAATTCGAAGACTTTGTGCATGTTGGAATTACGTTTGCACATACGTTAACATCTGTTCACTTCAATCCACCTAGAGACAAGCCTTTCCATTTGCACTTGTTGGATTGGAACATGTGTCTACTGATATCCAAATACACTATTAACCTCACTCTTTCATCAGAGAGTGGAAAAAAACCCTTAAATAATTGAAGAGGCTCAGTTATATGTACACAAGGCAAGAAAATCTGTGAAAATAGAAGCCATAGAAATGACCTAAAATAATATCTTAATATTTAACACATTGTCATTCAAAAATAATTTAGAAGAAATTTCTAAAGAAAATTAAAACCTGAGATTAAACCTGTTTTGGGAAATTCAATCCAGCTTCACGAAAAGCTTTCTGCACTTCTAACAAGCCATTTCTAGTCTCTGGGGTACCACCACTCTGAAGATAAATCAAAATTCATAATTCAGCGACATACAATAATAAATCCCACTAACACCATATTCAAACAAAAAGAGTATAATCTCCATGCACACCTTTGAAATTACTAGTACAAGTGTCGAAGCTAGCTCAGGCCCAAGTTGTGCGATTTGATGATCAATTCCAGCAGGATCCGTGTTGTCAATAAATCTTATCTGTCAAAAGTCCAAAACATCAATTTTACCCCATAACTATGTGTTTGAGAATGCCTCATTCATATTCCTCAAAGAACAAAGCTTAAGAGATTGTTTGATTTGATAGAATGTTTTCCATTTTCTATAAGTGGAAACATACTTAACTTTAATTTATATGCACTGTCAACCACTGGAAATTCATCATTGTAGTAGAAAAAAAAGTAAAACTTAACAAACTTATCGAACATGCCAGCCAGGCTATTACTAGATGACAATGGTAAAACTCTTTATATCGTCACGGCAAACACTATTTACTCTTTTACCATTTCATATATAAACTTTTGAAAATTGGGGGTACATTTTGCAAACAAAATTGAAGTTTCCAAGCCAGTACATTTTTATTGTCAACCTCTTAAAACTCCAATTACAGGGGAAGTTTCGAACTATGAATCATTCATTTAACTGCTCGGATTGTATTACCTTGAGTGGAGGATTATCCGGAGCCAGCGCCTCCGCCACAAACTGCGGTCCGAGTGCGGAGCCTCCGATCCCAACCGAGAGTATCTGCGTAAACCTCCCCTCCGGCGACGACGGCGGCTTAATCTGCCAAAACGCAAACCACACCGCAATCTATAACCAACCACACCACACGCAATAAATTCGAAACGCAGCTAACCACAAACCGCGACATCGAACTAACCTTACCGCTGACGACGTCGTTAGCGAAGCTGCAAATGGCGTCGAGCGTGTTATCAATCTGCTTTTTGAGGAACGCAGTGGGCGCCCGCGAGGAGTCCCTGAGCCAGTAGTGGCCAACCATGCGCCCCTCATCGGGGTTCGCGATGGCGCCCTTCTCAAGGTCTTCCATGGCGCGAAGCGCCGCCTGAAAGCGGGGCTCCATTTCGCGGACGAACTCTTCGGTGAAGCCGACCCGGCTGACGTCCAGGTAGAGGCCGAGCTCCTTGTGCTGGTAAAGCCACTCCACGTAGCGCAGCCATAGGGCGCGTGAGTCCTTCTCAAGTCCCGCGTGGTGCGGTTTTGTTATCGATGAGAGTTGCGCGGGAGCCTCACGCGCGAGGGAGCGAGGGGGAAAGGGTTTGGAGCGGGAAGGGAATGAAGGAAGAGGGGTGCGGCGTCGTTTTGGAGTGGAGTGGTTTTGGTGGTTGAGAGTTGGAGAGGATGAGCAAATGCCTGAGATTGAGGCCATGGGAAATGAAATGAAGGATTTGTTTGGTAGTTAGTTAGTTAGTTAGTTAGTTGGGGTTTGGTCATTTTTGTTTTCCCAGGATTTTGGTTTGTGAAGTGTTTGTAGAACTGAAATTGAAGTAGAATGAATGAATGTGTTGTTGGAGGAGAGAAGCAGAGAGGAGGAAGAAGAAGGAGTAGCTTTGTGTGATTGTTGGTGACTTGTGTGCTGACTGGGATAATGAAGGGAGTGGATGGTTTTTATTGGTTGGTGGGAATAAACTATCTCTCGTGTGTTACAAAAATAGGGTTCAACTCCAACCACTATTACCTTTCTACCCCCTAGTATATTCCTCCCTCACTTCCTTTGTTCTCAGTGACGTTGTTTCATGACCATGTTGTTTCATTACAATTTTTTACAAATAGTGTTGCATCGAGATGGGTCACATATATTTGTCTCATTTGTTTGTTGACTATAGTAAACAAACATTTGTGGGTTTTCTATACTTCATACGTTATATAATGAGGATTATTTTTGTGTACACATTTTATAATTTTAATTTTTTAAAAAATAACTGATATATTAATATATTTTTTTTAAAAAGTTAACATGAATTTCGTTTTCTTTTTTTTTTCTTTGTTACATTTGTAGTTTCTACTTTAATATTCATATATTTCTTATTATTACTTTCAATCTTTTTTTTTCTTTCTTAAATCTTAAAAAATGCAGATACAGGTGTGACAACACCCATATTTCTGCTAGTCTATATATAAAGGAATATCTGGTGGTTACATTTCTATATTTCTGCTAGTCTATTATTAAAGTCGTGGTTTTTTAAATTCAATAATTATTTGACCTTTTAAATAATCATTTTGTTAGATTTAACTCTTCCATTATCTTTAATAAAAAATATTATCTACAAAATAAATAAAAAATATTTATAATAAAATTTACAAAAATATTTATATTTATTTTTAAAATTAAAAAAAAAGTGAACCCACACGTTTTCACGAATATACATAAAAGGAATTAATTTGTAAATATTATTCATATCAAATTACTTAATAAATATTAATACAAATAAATTTCATATTTTAAAAAATTAATTTAAATAATTTTTATTAAGATATAAATTCTAAAATATTTGTGATTTTAATTTTATCAAACTGAATAAAAACATAAAAATATATGAAATCAAATGTTAAGAATTCTTTGGTTTATATATTCATTTGTCTCAATTTTTTCAAAATATTTCGATTGCTCCAATTTTTTTAATCTCAATTAGATTTTAATTTTTAAGATTTTATTTAATTAAGTTTTTTTCATTAGTATTATACCAATTGCGTTAAAGATATGTCACGTATCGGTTTGTGATTTTTTTTATTTGAAAAATGTCTACGCGTTAAGTATACGTCGTACCATGTGATGATGTATAGTACAACGTTTCAATCGTTTCAATGTCAGTTTCATGTATTTTATATTCAATTCAGTCATTGTATTTGTTATTTTGATTCAATTCAGTCCTAGTTTATTTTAGAATGGAGCAACTATAAATTTTAAACAATAATTTCTTAATATACATGCACATTTTCCCAAGTCACACTTAGAGATGTCAATGGAGCAGGTAGGGTACGCGTAGTAGCTCCCTCGTACCCTACCTACTATATAAACATATGCCTCATACCCGTACCCATATCCGTCAGGTATCCGTTATACGGGTACCCGTCTATTTTTTTCATATCCGCGGATATTCACGGGTACCCGTGGGTATTTACAAAATTATTTAAAAAATAAATATTTAATCATAAATTCAAATAAAATAAAATAAAATACATCACTAACATAAAAATAATTATAAAAATAAATATAAAATGACATTCAACATAGTGAAAATTCTTTAATTAGTGTTTTGATCAACAAGTCAAATTTCTCCGATTGATTCCTGAAAAATAATCAAATAATAAACCGATGTCACATGCCAAGTATTCTTATTTTGATTCCATCATTTGATAACAAGCATACCATAAACGTCACTGTTTATATAGGGTTTGATGTATATGCCCAATTTCAAAGAAGGGAAAGAGAAGAATGTCAAGGGGTGTACTTAGAAGAAGACAACATACCAATACTTGAAGTTGGAAGAATAAAGACAAAAGACAAGACAAGATATGCAGCTTAGAAAAAATTAGGTCAAAATGTTTTTTACTAATATATATATATATATATATATATATATATATATATATATATATATATATATATATATGTGTGTGTGTGTGTGTGTGTGTATATGTATGTATATATATTATAAGGGTATTTTTGTGAATTAAAGTTTAGCGGGCACGGGTATCAACGGGTACGGATACTATGATAC
>Ga0209589_1012714_pt1 | contig 11316 bp, 7 predicted proteins | sample CowpeawhiteBW_FD_187525 | JGI IMG/M metagenome (GOLD analysis project Ga0209589, IMG submission 187525) | Root nodule microbial communities of legume samples collected from California USA - Cow pea white BW (SPAdes) (version 2) | ecosystem: Host-associated > Plants > Roots > Nodule | place: USA...
ATAAAAATATATATATTTATATATTTTATATATATATATATATATATATATATATATATATATATATATATATATATATGGCAAAACTATAAAATATTTTCTAATATAATAAAAGTTAAGAGAAGTGGTATTGTGAAATAGTAAGACATTTTTTTCTCAAATTATGAAACCTAACTGTATGCACTATAAGAAAATATTTCATCAACAATCAATTTTAGTGATTAAAAGTTGTTAGTCACTAAAGTGATCAATTTAAATAAAAATTTATAAAATAAAAAATTATTGGTTACTAAAAGAGTCACTATTATAAATAAATAATTATAATTAATCGCTAAATTGGTCAGTAATTAATTAGAGACAAATTTAAAAACCATTTTTTTGGTAGAAAAAAATTAGGTAACTAATGTTTAGTGACCACTTTTTTGTGTGCCTAAATCCTTGGTAATTAAATTTTAGAAACTAATTTAAAAATTAATTTTTTATTCATGACTATTTTAGTAACTGATAATTATTTTATTTTATAAATTGATATTAAAATTAGTGATTAATAATTTTTTATCACTAAAATTATTTCTTAATAAAATATTTTCTAGATGACTTTATATTGACAATTTTGTTTTCCGGACGAAAATGCTTTCGATAATTTTTGGAAGTGCAGGGTGCTGTGACTTTAGTTTTTCTATAAATAATAAAATTAAAAAATATTATATGATTAAATACTAATTTAGTGGTATTATAATTGCGTGCAAAAAGGTTGGAAATTATAATAGATAACATCTTCAAACCATACCAAAATAGTTTACTTTCACTCGATGTATAGATATTATAATTTTCTTCACATTATAGTATTAAGTAATTCATACATATAGTGAATTATTTTATACGAATCGAATCAACTTAAAATTTATCACATATAATGTAAAAATTATAATAACAACTACATGCACGTAATTTTCTTGGAACGTCTATAGCAACAAAATATTCAAGAAACTACACAAAATCACGAACATTGGATTCTCTCCGTGTAGAAAGTGTATGAAGATAATATATACGTGTTCATATGATTACCATATTAAAAAATAATGAACAAGTTGGTGAGTAATAATAATAGTAATAAAGTGATGTTTCTTTAGCTCGTCTTCCTAAATCACAGTCCGTTGAATCCTGAATCAAATGGAAATATTAATGCATTAGTTATAATTAAATTATATAACAAGTACACAAGTAAAAAGCTGAAACTCTTCAGATTTTGCATTAAAAAGAAAAAACTAATAGCTGTTTTAAAACATATATGAAGTGAATTGATTAATTCAATTATATTGTAAATCTTGTTCATTAAATATATATATATATATATATATATATATATATATATATATATATATATATAATAAATAATAAATATGTGATTTAGGAAAATGGTCGTTGTACATTTCTTGCAATGGACTTGATATCTTTTTAATCTTTTCTAGCTCTTCAACTTTTTTCATTGACTTCTTTTTTATATAAACAAAATAAATAAAAAATATGTACTCTTAATTCTACGCCATTATTTTCTAAAATTGGAATACACATCTTTCCACTTAACATTAATTTCTCTATAATGTTTTCTAACTTTGTTATCAATTTTTTTATTAAGATGACACGATTTATTATTTGAAAATTTGCTAAAAATCAGTTATGATATGAAATAATAGTATCATCTTATTTATAATTCATTAAATGTAAGGTACATAAAGTAGTGACTTAAGGAAGCAACTCTATATAAGATTATAACCAAAAATAAATTACTCTTGTTCATGACATAAATCAAAAAATTGACCATAAAACTCTTGCATGACTTAGAAATTCAAGATTGACATAAATGGAAAGACATTTTAGTAACGAAAGAAAATAAAAAGATGGAGAAGAGAAGATTAGTACAAAAATCACTTTTTATGACGACTTTTTATGCCGATTATAATCCACCTAGAATAATAAGTGACACTGTGACACAATTGTAAATATTGTAGACTTTTTATACTAATTTTTCTATACCGCTTGTATCTATATTGGTTTTGGAATCGGAATAGAAAACCTTTTTTAACCAACGTAGAAAAGCTTTCTTGTACTGGTGAGAGAAAAAAAAAATAATGATGAATTACCCTACTTAAGTAAACTCTCACACCAAATATTAATCATAGAAGAGGAATCACACTTAAACTCTGTTAATTTATGATAAGACTAAGAAAGGGTGCTTCAAAAAGAGAACTTACATATTTACAAATAAATTCACATTCATCCAAGTTCTCATTACAAAATAATGAAACCTCCTTATGTAGGAGTCTTAGATGCTTAAATGAAACACCAACTAAAAAAGCTAGAACATTTTTTCTTTTAAGTGTTTCATTTTGGAATTTAAAAATCAAGATCTAAAATTTTTCACTAATGTGGATTTTCATCTACAAGTTTGTCACAAACTTCTTTTTCATTTTTTTTCCTTACTTGTTTGTCTTGCAAGTTTGGATGAGGTCCTGACCCTTCCCTTAAAGTGTTTCATATTAGTCTTGGATGATATGTTAGACACAAATAGTCTAATCTTAATGCTCTACTAATTTTAACCATCTAGCGTGACCTTAATAAGACAATTTATACATTTTGATCACAACAAATAATGTTAAGTTTTGATAAACTAATATCACTATTACAAGAAAATTCCTAAATAATGACAAGTTTTATTGATTAGAAATAATTATTCACTTTAGTGACCAATTTAAATACCAATTTATAAATTAAAAATTATTGGTAATTAAAATAGTTTATATTAAGAATAAAAAATTATAATTGGTTTCTAAATTGGTAATTAAAATAGTTTCTATTACGAATTGATATTTAAATTACTCACTAACATTAGCTACCAAGGTTTTGACTACTAAAAGATTTGGTCTCTAAATTGATCTCTAATTAGGTAGCCTTTTTAACTTACATAATATTTGAATGACTTTTGTAACTATGTACACTATATAGGAATATTTGTATAACCACATCTTTAAGTCATATTTTAGATTTTGTAGTATTAGTTGATTATCATAATTAGGGATATCAACATGGCAGGTAGGGTACATGTATTTAGTTCCCCCGTATCCTACCCACTGGATAAATATGTTCGGTACCCGTACCCATTTCCGTACGTTTATCCGTTATACGGGTACTCACATATATTTTTAATATCTACGGATATCCGTAGGTATTTACAGAAGAAAATTTTAATATTTAAAAACATATTTTAACCATAAATTCAAAAAAAATACAATGCATAACATTCATAAATTTCAAACAAAGTGCAAATAATCCATTTAAATAGTATTGAATGACAATTTACAAAGAAATGGAGATTATTTTAAAAAAAATATTGATAAAAAATAACTCATTCAAAATTAATGTTTTAATCATGTTTTTATTTTTTATTTTTTTTAGATTTAAATTAGAGTATAACAGGTACGAGTATCCACGGATACGGATACTATGTAAATCCACATTCTTTATAAAACTTTGATTTACTTATGCATTACAATTTAATACATCTTCTTTTATGCAATTTAATTTTTTACAATTTATATATCGTTTTAATTTTCCTAGTTTATTTTCTAATTTGATTTTTATTTTATTGGTTGTGATTTGACTGTGTAGAACTTTAAATGTTCATATCGCAATATTCTTAATGTATAATTTGATTTTAGTTTTGTAGCGTACTCAATAAATATACACCATAAATTGAATTTAGGTTGTTTTTAAAAATTGATTAATCTTAGACTATAAAATTACAAAGGTATTATAAAAGTCTAAGCTAATCCAAAAAATTTGAGATTAAAAATAAGATTAAATTTCAAAAGCCTTGTACAAACGCAAATTTTGGATTGAAAAAAGTGCAGCTTATGTTAGCGTTTAAAGAAGTAGGAAAAATCCTGGAATCTTTATGTTGAATATAAATAATAGGCAGCGCCCTAAGTGGGTCAAACATATTCAAATTGTATATAATATTGAAAACTCATATAAAGTGGATGAAGGAAATAAAAGTCAGCATATTCTGTCAAACACTCATTAGCAAAGTCAATATCCACCATGTGGTTTGGATTATATTTTTAGAACATTATTTAAATCAGATATTTACAATATTTTCTTCTTCAATTTAGGGTCTGCATCGACTCATAATTCAATTTGATTTAATTCACATTTAATTAAGTTATTTATGTTTTTCATTTTATGATTGAGTCGAATTTTACTCAACTAATTTTTGTATGAATTGTGTGACAATTGAACTCGAGACTCAACTAAAAAGATTAAATAACAATAATATTAACAATATAACTATTATTCTATTTACATGAATATTATATTTACAAAAAAAAAATCAAAAGTTGTTATGATAAATTAGATTGAATTTATTAAATAAATTTAGAAATCTGGTCCAATTTAATTTTTTTCATTGATTTAGATAATGAGTTTACCAAAATTCAACTCTTTTGTGCCCCTGTTTGAGTTATTAACTTTTTTTTTTAAATTTAATTGAATTATAAGATTAACAAATTTAATGTATATAACAATTGAAATGGAATGATGTGAAATCTCTTTACCCTACTCACTATATAGACTATTTCTTAAAAAGATTATTATTTACTTGTTTATTTTGTTTTCTCTTTTTTCTTATAAAACTAAACAAGTTTTGCAATGCATCGAAAAAGAACTATCCTTTAAAAAAAATATTAAAAATATGAAACATCTCTTACATTTTTATTATGTCTATAACACATAAGACACATGGAGTTTATTGAAGATCTATTAGAATTGTTAGTTTTTTAATATTTTTTTTCTCATTATTATACACATCGCAACCCTAACAAAGTTAACTTTACAAAATAATTCTGTAAATCTTGTAATAAAGAAAACAACATAAAATATAAAAAAAAACCCTGGAATCAAATCAAAATTAACTAGTAAAAGCCTAAAACGAGAAAGATAACATCTATATCTTGAAGAACTATGAAAATAGTTGAGAGTAAATAGATGAGTTGAGTTGGTAGAGGGTTAAGATGAGACACCACAAAAAAAAACCAATACAACAACACAAATTAACGACGACTATCCAGATGGTGTAGCAAAAGAGAGTGTGGTGGCAGTACTACAATTAAAGTGAATTGTATAATGACGGTTCCCAATTTAACCATCGTTATATTTTGAAAATGGCGAATTGACGAAGGTTCCTAGTGTACCCGTCGTTGAACATAAAAAAAATGACGACGATTTTGTGTGTAACTGCCTTCAAGTGGTTTATTGCAGCGATATGATGACAGTTTAGTGATTTAATCGTTGTTAAATTGCTCGCTAGGGTTAAAAAAGTTTCACCTTTTCACTTCCCTACGCATGAACAATTCTTCTTCTTCACTTCTCGTTATCGATGCACAAGGCATATACTGTGTATGTAAAATACACAAAGCAGATGATATGTGCATTTACACTATTTAAATGAGTAGGGGCTTTGTATGGGAGACATGGTGTTATGCACTGAGTAGTTCAATTGCATGTTTGACTTGTTATGAAAGTGTTTCACTAGTGTGTGTGTGTGTGTGTGTGTGGTAGTGGAGTGGTGAGCCAGAAAAAAGTGGACAAGTGTTTGTGAGAGGATTAAGGAGCTTAATACATGTAATTACAATCTTGGTTGGAGAAAACTATGCATAAATGAGTTACATTTTTAAGCAAATTATAGTTCTATGTAGAACTCTATTCTTTTCGTTTTCTCCTATTGTTTCTTATTAAAGTTTATGGTAACCTGCTCATTTGATTCATGATCAGAGAACGATTTTGTGTTCGTGGTGAGAAAAGTTTCCTTCAGAGTTAGTAAGAAGTTGATTTGAGGTAAGTCAATTCTAATATTTCTTTGTTTGGTTGGTTTTTGGTGATGCTTGTTTGTGTTGTTCTTGAGGTTAGAACAAAGTCTCTACATGTTGAGTTTTTATGGTTGTGGTCAGATTCCTTATCTGAGGTCTTTCTCTAGGTAAAGTGAGTTATGATGGGTTATTCTTGTAAAGGTTTTGTTGTCATGCACAAGTAAAGTGGTTTAGATAGGTAACAAAAGGTAACTATGTTCTTCCTTGTTTGTGATAAAATGTTGTCCGTGTTTGGTGATGAAATGAAACACATTCTGATACATGGGATATGGTTGTAGTTATGTTTGTTTTATTCATGAGTGATAATGCATGATGGTTGTATGATTTAATATCATGAGTGAATGATGTGTGTTGTTGACCTGGGGTGACAATGGTGGACTCTGGGTGGTGTTAGTCAAAACCTATTGTGGTAAGGGTTTTGAAGGAAATACGAGGTAGGAAGGTTGTTAATTATAATAGTCGTAAAGGTTGGTGTAGTTGAGAACTTTGGAATGGAGGTAGACGAGTTCAAAGTTGTAGTAGAAGAGTGTGAATTTGAAATTATTTGGCAAAGATATGGAATAGTGAATAATGCCAAACTAGACACACTTATGATTTATTGTGATTGAGAAGACGGATGCTCACTAGATGAGTGATGGTCAAGTGAGGTGTTTGCTAGACAAAGTACTCACAAAATGATCAATTGTGCTAGGAAAAAAAAATCATATGATAAGGCATTTACTTATAGATGTACATATCAAATTATTGTTTCTGTGGGGATGTTTTCTAATGGTGTACATTACTTTGTGAATATTATCCATTTTAAAAACAAAGTGTTTTCAAAATCATTCAAAGACTTAGGGGTTGAAAGAGTCACAACATGAGGAGTGGTATATGCAAGACAACACCATGTTTAAGATAATTTTAAACTTGGTATGAGAAGAGGATGAAATCCATTTCTTCTTAACACTCTGCTTTGAATATGAAGTCAGAGGGAGTGGAAAGTGTGGGACTGAGTTGAGTCATGGTTGGAGTCCAAAATTTACCATAGATATAGAGGTACATGTATATGTGTAGATTTGTGGGCTAGGTAGTTCCCTGGTTACGCAAAAAACTACTAAAATGCTTGGGTAGGAAGCCTAAGGGAACCTAAGGTGATGGTTCATTGTTATACACATATATGTATCGTTTGTATGTTTAAGAGGTTGGGCAGAGCCTATACATGAGGTTAGAATCTACTGGTGTGAATGCATGATTGTTGCATTATGTGTGAGATGGCATAAGATAGTGTTCTAGGGAGGGAGTGACTATATGCACATATATGGAAAGAGAAAATTGAATAGGAGATTATCCTAACTCTAGTAGTTACCTTATATCAAGTACAAAAAGATAGCTATGTGGTGAGATTGAAGGAAGTTCTTATGATAAAAAATTGTGCTATGAAAAAGGATTGAGTCTTGTATGGTCACAAGTCTTAGGTAGGGTGGATGCTCCCAATTGTTGACTCCATGAAGTCGAGGGTAAGGATGTTACCCTAAGAGTTATTATTTCTTAACAAGATGAGGGGTGAGGATGTTGCCCTGAGAATCTGTTGTGTGTTGCCCATGATGTGCATGATCCTTAGTGCTTAAACCATTTGCTCTTAATCTCCCAAAAGTGAGTCATTGATGTGTGGAGTCTATGAATGTTATGGTTGATGGCATGTATGCATGTTGATATGTGTGCTTGCTAGTTGTCATGTGATCTTACTTATGATGTTTATATATACACATGTATTTTTTTTAACTTATCTTACCCTTTGCTTTTTTGTTGGTGTGTTTTGGTATTTTTTTTCTACGATGATTGATGATGTCCCGATTTGGGAGCAAATGCATTGGTTCAATTGTAATACCAAGTGTCATATCCACAATGATTTGATCAATTTTTAACAAAATTTGTGATACTATTTGGATTTGTAATTTTAAACATTTTGTATTGTAAAGTGATAATGATCCTGAAATCTCACCTAACACCAAATATGTTAGTGGTATAAAATGTGTTTGGATTGGATTTCATTGGATTAACAAAGTTCTTTCATTGTTCTTGGAAGTACACTAATGTAATCCTAGGACTATGTCTGCAACACTAGGACCTAAAGACATTAAAACTCAGTGTAATTTCTCTACTTTTGATGAATGAACTCTTCGTATTAATGATTAAGACTCTTTGCACCAACTAAGTCATATAGGATCATGTTTGCAACCTAAGAGCCTTAGATGATTCAATTGGATCTATAAGATGAATTAACTTTCGCCTAACTCAAGTTACATATGCAATGAATGATTAATCAGTTCATCACACATGAAAAACGATTTGAATCACTAACATATAAAAGAACACTTGAATAAAATAATAAAAAATACCAGGTATAAGTTCAGGGAGTTACATCTAATCCCAACACTTGGAAGTTCAACAACTCATGATGATTCTAACATTCAATCTTAGGAGTTGTTGTCCATTCCTTATGTCTTCTTTAAATCCTAAGAAAATATTACAAGTGAGGAGAGAGAGTATAGATTTCTCTAATGGAATTCTGGATATCAAAACAGGGGGTTTGCCCCTTAATTTATAGAAAATTGGGGGTTGGTTGCAACTCCAATCATGGTGGACAATCTTGTGAGCTTTCCTTGTATAAAGGGTTTCTTCATAGCTTAAACTTTGTTCTTGTTGTTCAATCACAAAGTTTTCTTCAATGGTGGGTTTCCTCCATGGTTGAGCTTCAAAACTTAGTGGTTGAGGTTGTTTCACAATGAAATTTTCTTTGTGTGGCTTAGGCACCATCTTCTCTGCTTAAGTTGTGAAAGCTTTATTTAAATCTTCTTGAAACTACCTTTGAGTGCTCAAGTTGTGATTATGGGGTTAAAGCTTTTATGCTCTGTTTATTCTATTTCGGCATAAATTCATTAATTTTACCACGCATGTTCATATACTCATGCTTTTGCTGAATTCTTTAAATATCAGAGTGTAAAATATAAATTATGTAATAAAAGGAATAAGATAAGTGCTAAAATGCATGTGAAGTACGAGTAAAATAAGCACTTGTGTTAGTACATACGAGCACACGATACAATAGGTTTGGAAGACACTCCACAATAGTTTATGTAGAAGGCCATACTATAGGAATTTTATATTCACATGTATTTTGGTTTTTCATTCCTCTAAAAAAGCTTAATGTATATTCATAAATTTAATATTTTGTAAAATGTTTTGTGATTTCGAGGAAATGAAAAAGTTGGTTTGCATGTGTATGATGAAATTTCAATGCTTGTGATATCTAAATGCAATATGTTTGACAATACAGCTAATTTTGCCCAACTAGATGAGTTACCGAATAGTGCTTTAGTATATGGATGCATTACAAGGATAATGTGATACCTATTTTGGGTGTTACAATATCCATTTATAATTAAGTTCATATTATTATTCCACCTATTAAGTTTTCAAGGCACAAATTATTATCATAGAAAGAATTGACAATAAGAAGTGAATCTAATTTTATCTAGATGGACTTCCATTACCATGCTTGAGATGTGGTCCTTACTCTCTTATTCTTGGCCTTGTCTTTCGAAGTTAGTCTTACTAACTTAATGATTCTCTTATGAAAGTGACCTAACTATGTCTAATTATTTCCCAAATAAGGTCATATTAGATATTATTATAACTTTTATATCTTAGCTATGATGACATCCCAAAGCTCATCAATCATTTCTTATCATACGAAAATTTATTGAAAAGAAAAAATGAAAGAAAATAATACAAAGCATGAGGAGACCACACCAAACCTTGATAGAAATTATACTTTACGAAACATAGGAAAAATATACCTATTATGAAAAAAAAAATATAAATAAATACATGGAGGTAAAACATTAAATCACTTATATTATTTTTTATGAATGAAAGCTAAATCAGCTGAGTTATTTGCAAAATGATTTCTTTTTCGAAAAGCATGAGAAACTTTGAATTACATATATGTATAAAAGTGTAAGCACCAACGCCATCTCCGTCTAAGACCCCAAGGAAAAAAACCATGATAGACTAAAGAAGAATCACGTTCCAAACAAAGCCTCTTAAAGCCCTCCCTCTAAGCATGCTTCAAAACATAAATGACCCATATAAACTCAACAGAAATAGAAGTTTGTACCCCTAAAAAAGCTGAAAAACTACCCACATATTCACCTCGACTTCCTCTAAAAATAGTAGCACATGAAGCCAAACTAGGACAACCCCTAGTTGCACCATCAACATTCACATTAAGCTAATTAGCAGATGGAACTTGCTATATTACATTTATACATGAAACCACCGTACTCTCCCTATTTTAAATATTGAAAAATTCAACCAAAAACTCAGAGACAATATTACTCATATGCTTCTTAAATTTATTCTTATCCATATGCACTAATTCCTTAATTTGAAAAATAACAAAAGGAAACACAATTGGATCCTGAAATCTACTATGATTTCTCATCCTCTAAATCATGCAAATAACTATAGTAATGACAACCACCTTAATCACTTTAAGAAAAAGATTACAAGAAGACTTCATAAACTAAACAACCAAATCCAAAGCAGAAATCTGCAAATCTTGAAAAACTTCATTCAACCATTCACACAATTATATAGTAAGAAAATCATAAAAGAACAAATGAAAGAAAAATTCAACATTATTACCACACAAAGAACACATAAAGCATAATACCACTCCTTTTTTTAACCTCCAAATCAATAGGTAAACGACCATACAACAATTTTAAAAGAACCAAAATTTTAGCTAGTAACAGTCCAACCAAATCAAGTTCCCCCAATCCACATGTTTCATACTAGAAGAGTAAAACCTTTTTTCAACTTTTTGAAAAAGCATACCAATATCATGTAGAGTCCAGTTATTTTAGTTATGAAATTTTTCATACTTAAATGTTTCATAAATATTTACAAGAAGCTTAATTAATTATGTTAAAATTTCTTTAAGAAGCAAGTGGAACTAAATCGTACCTTGTTGAGTACTTTGTTTCTACAATGTACTATTACTATTTATGTTGCTTTTTCTCCCAAATGTAGTAGAAACAATTTTGGGTAATCTATGTAATTTTAGGTTTAGATAAAATCAAACCTCATAAAAGATAATCATATTGGAAATGATGCAATATACAAGTAGTACAACATATAAAACTAGGAAGGCAAGTGGTACCAATATGAGATAGAAAATAACAAGATACATTTGTTTTGAAACTTAGTGATATCAATATTGATGTTTGTTTAAAATGAGTTAAATATTAAGATTAAAATCTCTTGGGTCTAAGATTGTTTATATTTTTTATTGTGAATGAAATCGTTTGACTAATTTGTCTTTGTTTTTTTTTTTTTTCTTTTT
>Ga0209589_1012715_pt1 | contig 11313 bp, 7 predicted proteins | sample CowpeawhiteBW_FD_187525 | JGI IMG/M metagenome (GOLD analysis project Ga0209589, IMG submission 187525) | Root nodule microbial communities of legume samples collected from California USA - Cow pea white BW (SPAdes) (version 2) | ecosystem: Host-associated > Plants > Roots > Nodule | place: USA...
TGTTCTCTCTCGCCATCATGCACTATTATATCCCTTTTCTGTGTCAACTAGGATACGACAAGGTTGACAATCATCTCAAAAGAAAAATAAATCCCTTCACTTACCCTAGGGTTTAGGATTAAGACTCAAACAAGTCATTTCACTGATTAAGTAGAGATATCACTACGCATGCATATCTTAACTTTAAACAATAAGAATATATTTAATTTCATTATTGATAACACCACTAACATCCATCCTAAGCACCTTCAGTGAAGGACTTTGGTCGAGAAGAAAGAATTCATTATTGAATTAAAATTATAGAGTAAAGTCAGTACAGAAGTTACAAAGTAATAAAGCAAATCTTCTTGTGTACCTATTGAAAATTACTTACTGATGGAGGAGTAGCATCCAGTGAAGGAGAATGAGATTTTGGGATAATGAGGGAGTGCCTAGAAAACACAACGTAGAAGTGAGAAGTAGATAAATAAAAAATAACATGCATGAAAAAGTCAAAGGACTTGGATTGTAAACTTTTAGGCAAAGATGATTACCAAAACGGGCCAGCCCGCGGCCCGTATGATTTACTGAAACACAGGTGCAAAATTTTTTCACATCCCTCCGTGAGACACTGCGCCAGACACATTCCTCACACACTCTGCGACTCTTCTCGACTCTCTTCTCTGCGCCATACCCGCGTTTCTCCTCCACCCACGTCGCCACAGGCCACCACGAAACACGAAGGCAGAGTGCAGCAGCCCACTCACGGCGTCTCGTTTCTCCTCCACCGTGACATCCACCACGTCGCTGGCAGCAGCGAGAAAACGCAGCGCAGTGCACGGAGAATGCAGAACCACCATCGGAATGCGATTCGTGGACGATTCCGACCGCCACGACTACCGCGAAGACAGGTTTGTTCGTAATTTCGTTCTGGTTCCCTTCTTCTCGATTTGTAACCTAAACTTCTGATTTTCGACGTAACCCTAAATTTCTGATTTTCTGATTTCCGACCACCACGACCCATTCTGTGAATTTTTCTCCAATTGCGCTGTTCATCCCGTTCATCCGTTAATACGTTAATAGCTGTTCATCCTTAAATTTTCCCCCAATTTCAATTTTGTAATTCCGACCACCACGACCCATTCTGTGAATTTCTCATCCCGTTCATCCGTTAATAGCTGTTCATCCTTAAATTTTCCCCCAATTTCAATTTTGTCAATTTCAATTTCGTAGCTGCTACCGTTAATCGCTCATTTGGCATTAACTTAAACTGAAAGAATAAACATTTTATAATTTCCGTGATTTGTGATTCCAACGTAAGTGAAGGTTATTACGTGCTATCCACCGCTCAGAAAGTAATATGTAATTAAGACCCACATCACTCTGAATTAAATTCTGGGTAAGTGACTAACAAGCTTGTTGCTTTGGTAGAATTTATATATTTGTAGAAAATGATGTATGATTACAAGCTCGTGTATGTGGCCAACAACTCTGCTTGCTACATAATTAATAAATCAACAATATTACGAAAAGTTTAATTTAATGATAAATATTAGGATGTGTCAGTCTTTCGATTTCAGCTGCCATATGTTTGAATTACATCTGATCTTTCAATTTTCAAACAAAGAGATTAATATGCCACAGTTTACCATATTCCTTTTCTCTTCAAAATTTGCTTATACACCATTGCTTATATATTAAAATCTGATTTTGGATCACAAATCATAATACAACCTGTTTCATCATTTCGGGTCAGCCCGGCTCATATAAAGTGGACCAAAATCAGGTCGAATCAAAACGACCGGACTAATCTGTTTTGATATCCCTAACTAACTTTTCTCATTATTGTGAAAATAAAATTTACCAACCCTTAACAAAAAAAAGTAAAAGGAAATTAATATAACATTTCAAGAAACAAATAACTGTTTATAACTTTCTAACATACATAAACAAACATTTTAACTCTAATATTTATGAAAATGCAAAAAGAATATATTCAAACAAATGTCTCTTTATAATGTACATCTAAACTAATATATACTAAATAACACAATTAAAATAACACAATTAAAATAACACTTCAATAGGAGTGATAAAAAATTTAAATAAAATCGAGTAATTATAAAACTGACTAATATATGTTAGGTTGATGATAACAGTTTTAAGTACTTATAAATTTGTATTTTAGAACTAAAAATATTCTTACGAATGAAACTCAATTATTTTAATATTAAAATATTTAAATATACGATTTTTATTATTTTAAAATATATTATCTTTATATAAATTTTTTTCTTAAAGTCTTTTAATTTCTCTTTTAATGTTCTTATTTTGTGTTCATCTGTATAAGGATCGGAGATCGGAGACCGGAGACCGTTAGTTTGATCTCACCACAAAATCTTCCTATCATTGGATCAGTTTTTTCATCTGAATATGTCATTTTTTCACTCCTTTTCTCGATTAAATTTGTTCTCATTTGCATGTGGCCACTCTTAGTTTGCATGTGACTTCTTAGCCTTTTATGTGATTTTCTGTTAGTCAATGATTATAACAATATAATGTAATGATTATAACAATATAATGTGATAATCTTTGTGATTAGTGACAAATCTTCAAACAAAATTTAAAGTTTTAAGATAAAACTCAAATATAATAATAAAAATTATATTTTTTCTAAAAATTCTAGGAAGGCTGATAAGTTTCAAAAATTTAAGATTAGAAAAATAGTGACTTGTTTATAAAGAAAAATTAATGGACAGCCCATTTAATTTTTTAGCATTTAATGTTTCAATTATAAACTAGGAATGAAATACTAAAAATGGTATCAAATAAATCTTAACGATTTATTATATTTGTTATCATATATTTGTAGTTAAAATAATAAAAATATTAAAAAATATAAATACGTAATTTAGTGGGATTATTAGTTTATTATATTTTATGTCAATCATGTATGTTAAGTAAAAAAAAAAAAATACAATTATTAAAAACCCCAGAAGATAAATCCAAACTTTAGCAAATTTTGGGAAGGTAAAATTTGAGCGGGAAATGCTCCTTTGGAGCTTTGATGAATTGTATAGATTGCAAATAAAGATTTATTCTAACCCTATTGCTAGCTTTTAGATATGTCAATGGAATGTTTAACTGTCTCATGCTTTTGAGTTTTGGATTTGAATTGCTGATTCAGTGTTTTGGTAGATATTGGTGATGATGTTCTGCCCCTTTCGTATGATCCTTATGAACTATCTAATCAATAAAAAGTTCAACTGGAAAAGCTCGCAACTTGCTAACAGATTCTCCTCTTCCCTCGCTTTTGTGGAAAACCCATTTGGTTCATGTGCAAAACATGAAGAAAAGTTCACATTTTCCAACCCAGTTGGGTTCTTACGTGATTACAAGTTTTCAGGGAAGAGTGTTGGAAACACGGAAATCTTGCATGCCCATTTGCTTAAAACTTGTGATTTACAATCTGATATCTTCTCCATGAACACTTTGCTCGATTGGTACTGCAAATCTGCTGACATGGTTATTGCCTACAAGCTGTTTGATACAATTGCTCTTCCTAATCTTGTTTCTTGGAACATCATGATATCAGGTTGTGACCATAATTCAATGTTTGAGAAGTCACTGGAGATGTTTCGTAGAATGCATTTTCGTGGTGTTGAGCCTGATGAGTTTAGTTATGGAAGTGTTCTTTCAGCCTGCAGTGCTCTGCGAGCACCAATATTTGGCAAGCAAGTTTATGCACTTGTAACGAAGAATGGTTTTCTTTCCAGTGGTTATGTTCAGACTCGAATGGTGGATTTGTTTTCTAAAAACTGCAACTTTAAGGAGGCTTTAAGGTTTTTCTATGATGCTTCGCGTGATAATGTGGCATGTTGGAATGCTATTATTTCCGTGGCAGTTAAAAGTGGAGAAAGCTCGGTTGCTTTGAATCTGTTTCGCCAAATGCACCATGCATATGTAATGCCAAATAGTTATACATTTCCAAGCCTCTTAACAGCATGTGGTGCTCTTAAAGAGTTGCATATTGGGAGAGGAGTTCATGGGCGGGCTATCAAATGTGGTGCGACAGATGTCTTTGTGGAGACTTCTATTGTTGATTTCTATGCAAAATTTGGATGTATGAATGAAGCTTTTAGACAATTTTCCCAAATGCAAGTTCACAATGTGGTCTCCTGGACTGCAATCATTTCTGGATTTGTGCAAGAGGATGATATTATTTTTGCACTAAAGCTTTTCAAAAATATGAGAGCAATAGGGCAGGAAACAAATAACTATACTCTTACTAGTGTACTTTCTGCATGTGCAAAACCCGGGATGATTAAGGAGGCTGGCGAAATTCATTCCTTGGTATTAAAATTAGGGTTGAATTTGGATCCTAAGGTTGGAACTGCTTTGATCCATATGTATGCAAAAATAGGAGAACTTGGACTATCCGAGTTAGCCTTTGGTGAGATTAAAAATAAAAAGGATCAGTGCACATGGGCAGCCATGTTGTCTTCTTTTGCACAGAACCAAAATTCTAGAAGGGCAGTTGAGTTGTTCCTTTTAATGTTAGGAGAAGGTGTGAAACCTGATGAGTATTGTATTAGTAGTGTGTTAAGCATTATGAACTGCTTATTTCTAGGATCACAGATAAATGGTTACATTTTGAAGTCTGGGTTAGTTGCTGATGTTTCTGTTGGCTGCTCACTTTTAACAATGTATTCAAAGTGTGGTTGTTTGGAAGAATCTTACAAAGTTTTTCAGCAAATTCCAGCCAAAGACTATGTTTCATGGTCCTCCATGATTTCTGGTTTTGCAGAGCATGGGTATGCATATCGATCTCTTCAGCTATTTAAAGAAATGCTATATCAAGAAATTGAACCTGATAACATTACCTTAACCTCTACTTTAGCTGCATGTTCTGATCTTTGTTTCTTAAAAACTGGCAAAGAAATTCATGGTTATGCTCTGCGTTTAGGAATAGGAACAAACATAGTTGTTGGTGGTGCACTTGTAAACATGTATTCAAATTGTGGAGGCTTGAACATAGCAAGGACAATGTTTGATACGCTGCCACAAAAGGATGCATTTGCTCTTTCTTCCCTGGTCTCAGGTTATGCTCAAAAGGGTCTAATTGAAGAGTCACTTTTGTTATTCTGTGATATGCGCCAAACTGATATGACAGTAGATGCCTTCACAATTTCATCGATTCTTGGGGCTGCTGCAGTTTTGTATCGGTCTGACATTGGAGCACAACTGCATGCCTACACTGAAAAATTGGGCTTACAAGCAGCTGTATCTATTGGTAGTTCGCTGGTGACAATGTACTCGAAGTGTGGAAGTATCGAGGATTGTCAGAAAGCATTTGATGATGCTGAGAAGCCTGATCTGATAGGTTGGACATCCATCATAGTGAGCTATGCTCAACATGGTAAGGGTGCAGAGGCTTTAGCTTCTTATGAACGTATGAGAAAAGAAGGAATCCAGCCTGATGCCGTAACTTTTGTTGGGATTTTATTGGCATGTAGTCATAATGGGCTGGTTGAAGAAGCCTTCTTTTACTTTAATTCAATGTGTCAAGACTACAATATTAAGCCAGGTTATCATCACTATGCTTGTCTTGTTGATCTTCTTGGTCGATCAGGTAGACTGAGGGATGCTGAAAGTATAATTTACAAGATGCTTGTTCAGCCCAATGCTTTAATATGGGGAACTTTGCTTGCTGCTTGCAAGGTCCATGGTGATTTTGAACTAGGCAAGTTAGCAGCCAAAAAGATATTGGAATTGGGACCAAGTGATGCTGGAGTGTACGTGTCATATTCAAATATCTGTGCAGATGTAGGACAGTGGGAAGAAGTCACAAAGATTAGAAACTCATTGAAGGGAACAGGGATGAAGAAGGAGCCTGGTTGGAGCCTTAGTAGCTACTAACTGATCTGTTGAATTCCTTACATAAACAAATGGTAAAAGAATGGTGAGTTTGACATTTGAAGACTAGATTCATGTGTATCAGGACAATGACCGCTCTGGATGATGCTAGAGTTATCATCTTAAGAAATGCCAAAATATACTGATACAACAATAATGTTGTATTCAATTGCAAATACTTTCACAATCCTGATGCATAAATATGCAAGGAAACATAGCTTGGCATTTGTATCCCATTTTGTGGCCAATTTCTACATTGAAGTGACTTTTGCACTTGGGCGGCATCATATACATAATGATCAAATTGTTGTGCAAAACTGCTATGGTGTAATATTGCTTGGGGAGTTTCTATGGTGCATATGGCAGGTGAAATGATACTAAACATACGGTTAGAATATTAGGTTTTTGCTGGTGTTTAGCTAATAGATTTGACTAACTAGTTTTTGCTCCAATTTTTGATTTCTTGTACTAATTTGAGTTTCCTAACACGTTTATTTTGGGTTTTGAATAGTTTGATTCTGTTTTTAGTTTCTTTTGTGTTTAAACCTGTTTAGATAATTCTTTTGCTGATTTTAGTAGTAGCTTTTAGTTTGAACTTCGTTTGCTGTTTTTTAAAACTTTTACAGATTCATTGAGTCTTATTCTGCTGTCTTAGCTGTCTTCTTTTGAGCATAGTGTTAAATTGCCAATTCTTAAGTTGAGAGATTCCCAACTATTTGATCCAGTCACTCATTGATTGTAGAGTAGATTTTCTTGATAATTTCAGTTTTAGATCAGTTTGGCACATTTTGATCTTGTAAGACTTGAACCTTATTTGCTTCTTTTGTGTGATGCACTCATGATTTCTAGTAATGGCAGAACTTGAATTGACTCTATTTAACATAGCTTGTTTCAATTACATCTTGAGGTGATAGAGGCCATTTTTGTTTCTTTAGCCACTTGACCAAATAAAGCCTACCTTGAACTTATTTTTCCATTGAAGCCAATTTTTTAGCCTGTTTAGCTTGTTCTATGTGATTTACCAGCTCATGATAAGTCCTTATACCAGAAAAACAATGTATACCTTGCTATTGAGCTGTGAAGGGCTTTGGAACTGTTTTGGGAGATTTTTGGTGAAATTCAAGTGTGGGGAATCACTACAAAAAAAAAAGATATATAGCATGGGTCATTTTATGGAGGTTAAAAAGACCTCCACAAATAAAGATCATATGGACTGATTATGATAGATTTTATAAAAGCTGATAATAGAGGAGTTTTTTATTTTCTTTTAGGAGGTTTATGACCTCCGCAGATTGCAACACATTCTTTTCTGAGTGAATTTTTTATTTTTTTCATGGGTTCCCTTCCTAATCAGAAAAGTTAATGAATTTTTCCCTTTCACTCGAAAACCTAAGTTCAGAGTGCCAATCGATTCCGATCTGCGATTAAGCCATGCCGTAGCCTCCGTTGCAGCGATCTTCGTCGCGCCAGCTCCGTCGTGTCGTCCGTCTTCGTCGTGCCTTCCGTCTTCGTCGCACCATCTCCGTCGGCGTTGTCTTCGTCGCTTCATCTCGATCGTGCTGTCTTCGTTTCCTCGTCTCTGTCGCGCCATCTCCGTCGTAGCCTCTGTGGTAGCCTCTTTCGTAGTGAATCAGTAACTCCGTGATTCAGCTTCGTTATGCCCTCTCCGTCACTCTGGCCCTCCATCCCATGTGGTTGTGATCCAGTGGCTTCTGTAGAGTCAAGGTACACTTGGAATTTTTTGTTACCTAGAGGTTCCTTATCGATATATCTTTTACGTTCCTAGTTAAGATTTTATGTTCCAGTGGCTTATGTTTTGTTTTTTCTTTAACAGGCGATTCAGACATTGCTATCGAAGGGTGCTGCCTCTATGTCCTATCCCGGTAGTTATTCACTTTTCTAGTAGATAAACATTAAAGTTAATTTTGCTCTGTTGGCTATTTTATGTGAACAAAATAAGAAGATAAAGTGAATTGAACTTCTTCGGTATGTTTAAGTCAACTAAATAGTGCCTTCCTGTTGCAGCTCATACATGATAGTCACCTGTTAGTCACCCCAATCTTGGCCGAAAGCTTTGGCTTTTCTTGTTTTTAAACAACCACAGATTACAACTTACTTTCCCATCACATCATCACTTAAAAAAATAATATATTCTTCCACCACTGTTTATCTATGTATAGTCATAGAACCTAATATGTATATGAAAAGGCATTAAGAACCTAATATTCCCAAGTGCCTTGTTTGGGATGTTTTGTATTTTCTCTGTTCTGATTATTCTTGATTATGCTGTGCCCTCTGCTGCTGTGGCCTTCGAGAAGTTCTTTGAACCGGGAATTATTTTCATTCAGAGATGGCTCCCTTTGTTCTATGTTCCCTATTTGGTTGTGCTTCCCCTTTCTCTTAAAGATATTCCCGCTTCTTCTGCAATCAAAATCTGTTTTATTGTAGGTATTACTGGACAAGCTCTTATTCTTATGATGCTGAATAGAGTTGATGATTGTTTCAATCATCCTTGGTGTCTGTGTGTATGTGTAATTAAGATCTTATTTGGATAAATTTCTCATAAGTACTGAGGATAGATAGGAAATAAGTTAATTGCAGAAGTTGATTTTAAACACAATTCATTTTTTCTTGTTAACGGTTTCATCTGTAAGTGTTCATGGAGAAGTTTATGTACATAGAGTCTAAGTGTTATGATTTCATGATGATAGTTGAAACTTGTTGAACTTGTGTAGTTGGAGGATGGCTAGCTACAGTTTGTGTCACTGGTTTGACAGCTATAGGTGTGAGGAAAGCTGTGAAGACAGAATTGATAGATGCTGAGCCTATGGAGAAGCCATCTCCATTTTCTTCCATTGAAGTGTGGGCATGGACTGGGGTTCTTCTTATATCCTTTGCTGCTTCATTGGTTTTTCCATCAGCATTGGGGACAAGAGCCAGAACATATCTTCCATTCTTGCTTGCGTCCAGTGTTAGGCTACATGATTGGTTAAGGGTAAAGGTTCATTTTCATCACTGCATATACATTGAACTCTTTACATGGCTGGTTCTAGGGACAGTTACTTTTTCTTTCTTCGTTTATGATTTAGATGGAGGAAAAATTTGATATTGTATTTGGATTTTATTAGAACTAACTATTATGCCTTTTCTTATCCCCTCCCTTTGTTTTCAGATTGCCATCAAGCTTGAAGAAGGTCTTCCACCCAATAATTTTTTGTGCAGCATTGCAGAGCTAGCAGCAATTGCTTTGGGGTTTCTTTCTAAGTCAGGGCTTGATGCTGTTTTAGGAGTAAATTATAGTTCAAGTTAATATTCAACTCTATATTGTACAAGGGCCTTTTTGTTTTAGATTTAAATTACTGCAAAAGTTAAATTTGAGTGTTATGAGGGAAGTTTTCTCGAAGAAATAGTCTCCCTTTTGCTCAAACATGGTTTGGAGCACTTGCACTGGAAAACCAAATGAACACTAAGTTGTTCTTTGATTGCCTACTTTATAACTAGGAAAAAGAAATTTATATTCTGACTGCAGATATCTTATGAGTTACTATAAGCATTTGAATCCTTTTCCCCTCCAAGTTCAAATGCGATTAATCATTTAACTAAATTTTAGTATGAGAATGAGTTATAAGAAACTAACTTATCTGGTTAATCTTGAGCTATAAGATCACATTATTTGGTTTGATTTATGGTCTCGTAGCAACATTGATGTAGAAGTGTAGCACCAAGTCTAGTACTAATTTATCTATAGACACTAATATCTATGACTTAGCTTTGACATAATTTTGCTGATTCTTCTTTTGACATTCCCAGGATATTACCTTACAAACTCATCGTCTAATCCTGGTGTTGGTTACATTGTAATGGGCTTTTTGGGATCTGTTATTCTTTCATTTGCCTTCTCTATGTTCAAACAGAGAAAGGTAAAACCATCTCCATTTCTAATGATCACTAGTGCTTGGATAGTGTGAAAGAAAGTGGATAGAAAGTAAGAGAATTAATTATGTTGCATCTTCGCCCACCTTTACTTTTTATTCTTTTTTCCATTAGTTCATTTTTTCCCTCTTGCCAAATTAGAAAAGATTTTTATAAGGATAATAGGATAGTTATTTGCAAATGACTTTATAGAGTTTGATCTTACTTGAACAAATATGTATTCAGATTGAAACACAAGATTCTGCATATCTTGTTTTTCTGTGCACCGAATATGTCCACTATCATTCAGTACAAAATATGCGTTGTAACTTGTCCTCTCCATCCATATAATTAACAATGGCTAAATCCAAAGCATTGACTAATGATTTATCTACTGTACTCAGCTTGTAAAGAGGCATGCAGCTGAGATTTTCACCTGTCATAATCTCTACCATATTCTCATTGTACTCAACTGCCATTGTTGGATGTCTACTTGCTTTAGAACCATCATAACAGTATCCATTCTACCCAGATGTATAACAGTGGCGTTGGCTCTCAGCATTGTGTCTTTTTTTGAAGGTAAACATCATGTTTTGCAATAAATGTAAAAGGTTACTTAGTTTAAGTCCTACTATTCATCTTGGAAATTTTGCCATGTTTGCAGGTGCCACATCAGTCACATCATTGGTCTGGGAGAACAGGCATGCCTGACACTTACTTCTTGGAATGCTTTAAGGAAATATTACAGATATATCTTTATGCATGTATGACCTTATATCTTTTGTAAATGTTACATTTACTCAAATGTTTACACACTAACTATAGTCTTCTTTTTTCAAAAGCCTCGATTTTGTTTTAAGACATTGCTTCATTTAGTGCTGCCACATCATCAACATCTTTTGATCAGTGGCAACAAAAGTACACTAATTTAGAATCCCAAATTCAAACCACCTTGGGTGCACTAAAAGCCTACATGATAATGAAGGAAGGAAAGATTCCTGATGAATTAACTGCCTTCTTTGATCTCAACCACAAGTAAGTTATGTCCAGCCTTTGGAAATATGCATTTGGAAATGTTCAGCCTTTGGAAACTAATTATCTTGGTACTTATTTGTGATGTGATTTTTGATACAAGAATTATACTATATCGGTGCGAGTTAATCATCGATACCAAATAATCATGATTTTTGTGCAGGTCAATGATCTAGTAATAAACTATTTTAGTATATGCATGTTGATTTCATGATTTGAGGTTGACGTCCTTCTTGCAGTTAATATTTATCTTTTATAATTTCAGCAAACCAACGATGCAAATGAGCCTGAGCCTTCTATGAGTACAAGAGGATCATCTGGTGGTTGCAACATTTAGGGTGTTGATGGTGTTTTTTAGGATGAAACTATTTTAGTGTATTATGAACTTTGAGTAAGTATGGATTAAGTTGTAATTGTTTCAATTTAAATTGCTTTTATGTTAATATGTTGATTTTGAGAATCAAAAGTTCTAAT
>Ga0209589_1012717_pt1 | contig 11312 bp, 7 predicted proteins | sample CowpeawhiteBW_FD_187525 | JGI IMG/M metagenome (GOLD analysis project Ga0209589, IMG submission 187525) | Root nodule microbial communities of legume samples collected from California USA - Cow pea white BW (SPAdes) (version 2) | ecosystem: Host-associated > Plants > Roots > Nodule | place: USA...
TATTTTTATCTCTAGCTTACCCTTTCTTTTTATGTTGTGTTCCTGTTTGGTTTTTTTTTTCTTACTATAATGATCACCAATTTTGGTGTGAGCAGATATGGGAGTTTCTGGTGATTGTGTAGGGATAGTGATGCTGCTGTCTAGTTTATGTGTTTAGTTATTATTCTTTTTGGGCATCTTTTGAGGCATTGTTGCCTTTGTAATTCCTTCTTCTGTCAGCAATCTTTTGCTAAACTGTTTTTAGTTCTGTTGTTGGCATTGTTTTGTGCCTTAAGTTCTCTTTTGTGGTATAATTTGGGATGACTATAATGACTAAGTCTTTATATTTCATCTATGGTGCTCTAATTATTTATAGTTGTGTTTTAATAGAATTATTCTATTAATTTGGGATGTTAGAATATACATGAACTTATTCACATTTATTTTTCAATTTTACTATTTAAACTAAAATAATTATTTCATCAATTTTACTTTTTAATTAATTGTTTTTTTTAAATTTAACATTTTTTAATTTGACCCTTTTTTAAACTTAATCATTTTCATAATTATAAAACTACTTACAAAATAAATTAAAACTATTTATAATAAAATAATAAAAATTATTTATGTTTATTTTTATAATTATAGCAATATACAATAATAATAATTTTATTGATATAATATCACTAGTTGATTTTAGTAAGTCTAATGTCATTTATAAAAATAATTTTTCTAATATTTAAACTAGAATTTTCCAACTATACGTTATTTATTTTACTTTTATAATAATAATTTTCAAGTTTCATTAATAATTTTTTTATATAGTTAAACTGCAACTATTAATGTTTGAAAGTAATACTTCTAATTTAAAAGAATTCATACTTTGTAATTAATACATCGACTATTGAAAAATTGAATCATAATAAAAAAGGAAAAGCATAAAAAAAAAAAGAATTACAAATGCACCAGCCGGGAATCGAACCCGGGTCTGTACCGTGGCAGGGTACTATTCTACCACTAGACCACTGGTGCTTGTTGTTCAATTTTACTAATTTTGATAATATTCGATGTATAGCCTATTTTTTTATTACACAAAGATATTAATAAAAGACACTACCTTATTAATGGAATGTTAATCCTTATCTGAATTAAATAATTTTCGTTTCCTTTTTAATTCAAACCTCAGATGGTTTATATATATATATATATATATATATATATATATATATATATATATATATATATATATATCGCAAATAAAATAAACTTTATGTACAAAACTTGAAAACTGGTGAAATATATGGTTGATTAATCGTATAATTATTATATAAATAGTAATTAATTTTAGAGACTAAGATAATTAGTTACTTTAGGGATTAATTTAGATATTATTTTATAAATAAAAAATTATTAATCATTAATTTATAAGATAGTTTAAATTAATTATTTATATTTTTCGTTACTAAATGGCTATTATTTTTGTAACGTATCTATTCTTTGGAATTAATCTTTTCTGTTTGTATTCCAAGTGAGAAGGAAAACAATTGGAATGTATTTAAATTACAGAGGAAGAAATAATTTAGAAATTAATAGATATTTATTCTGTTTGAGACTAAATCCAAGTGGTGGTTAAGGATTACTTACATTAGTGACATGTGATCAGGAATAATAAAAATACAAGCAAAACAAGCTTTGACCGGAAACATCACTTCTTAGTAAAACAGTTAACGAAAAGAAATGCAATGATTTAAGAAAATAAAAAAAGTATCCAAATTATTGAATAACAATTATTGTCTCATATACCGATTCAGTCCATAGCAGGTTTGTAAAATCAAACAACTAAAGAATAATCCCCATCAAAAAAGATGAAAGGACAGACACTGAATTTTGGATTATATACAAATTATAAATAAATTATTAGATTGTATAATCTCCATTAATGCTGTGAGCTATCCTTGCTTTAATAGTGTTTGGTACTGGCCATACAATAAAAGTTAATTGCTTTAGATGTTGCGTTTTAGGTAGAAGAAAACCAAAAGTAGTGCTATATTTCCTTTCCTGAAATATCATAATGCATGGCTACATGGAAATTGAATTGCTTTAATAAATTTAATAAAACATCTCAACCCACTGTGGGGCAATTTATTAAAGCACTGAATTATTTTTCCCATATCAGATTAGATCAGTACAAAAATGAATGGGACGTACCATTTTATAAGGGGTCACTGTAGTTTTCAGCCATTGGACCATATAAATTTATCTCGACTATCATATCATTATTGAGTTTTTCAGAATATTTAGCAGTGTAACTTCGTACAAGACTTAGTCTCAAACTTAAATTTGAATCAGATTAACGTGTGGGGTGTTTCAGAAATTCCTTGTCAGCAAAACATAGCAGGAAAAAGTGAACAAATTCAGAATTATATTTTGCTTCACGTATGATCTCACTCTACTTCAGCAAGCACAACAAATAAATTAATAAAGAGAATAGTTATAGTTTCGGGTAAGTAAACGTTCAATCAGTATACTTTTGAAAATGATAATATATACTTTTTTTTTTCTGCTCCAGTATCCATCTAGTTGCGCATTCTGAAGTCACAGTCTAGTCATGAATGTTGAGTACATTTTGTGGGAATTTAATAAAGAACATGATACCGCATCAACTGCAATGAGAATCACATTCAACAAGCTCATCAGCTATATTTTGAGCTTCTGAATCACATATAGTCATTCAGTAATGGCTAAAGCTATGGAACAACAGAAAAGAGGTTCTGATGTGTTTGTGTTCAGAGAGTTAAAGCCACACCTGTTCATGGTTATAGTTCAGGTGGGATATACCTTATTATATTTCATCACTGAAGCCTCCTTCAATCATGGGATGAGTCCTCATGTCTATGTAACCTATCGCCATATTGTGGCCACGCTTGTTATGTTCCCTTTTGCATACTTTCTGGAGAGGTACATATGTATACACACTTCACTTGTTTCATATCAAATTTTGCATTTTCATTCCTCATCAACTTCAATTTATGCTAACAATTGAGTTTGGTATGATCCTATAACTTTTATCATGCAGAGATGTTAGACCAAAGCTGACATTTGCTCTTCTCATGGAAATTTTTTTGCTTTCTCTGTTAGGGTAAGGACCATGCATGCTTCTAATATTTATAACCTTAGAGTGGAAACTTGATTTGTCTAACATGAAAATTTTCAGGGTTAGTGTAACCCTTAACATGTACTTTGCAAGCCTGAACTACACAAATCCGACCTTTGTTGCTTCCATGGTCAACACCATAGCTTCCCTTACCTTCATTATTGCAGTAGCAATCAGGTTTGCTTAATTCTTCATCGACGTGAATTTAGAGTTATTAAAATACATTTATTTAATCCTTAGAAGAGTTGAGTTATGTGTAGGTTTGAGGTTGTTGATGTTTGGAATCCTCGAGGTATTGCAAAAGTTATTGGGACCATGATCTCCTTAGCTGGTGTTTTGATTATGACCCTGTACAAAGGACCCGTGATGAGAAATTTATGGCGTCCTCTAATCCACATTCGACCGAAAAGTGCTGCTATCACCGAAGACTGGTTAAAGGGTTCGATTCTTACAGTTGCAAGCTGTGTTGCATGGTCTTTATGGTACATTATGCAGGTTTTCACCTTAACTCAACTTCTGTCTACATTTTTCACGCCATGCATAAAGTAGTTTCGTTTCTACTTTCTATTCTTATCTATGAAGCAGGGACGCGCCTCATAAAGGAAAATTATCTTTTGAAAACAAAATTTTTGACAAACTTAATGAAGATTCTAAAAATAGAATTAAAGTAGATTAAATTTTTATTTTTCAGTAAAAATAAAATAATAATATAATATTTTTTTGCCTGAATAAGAAAGTTTGTGAAAACTTTTTCAAAAACATTTTGTTAACCTATCATAACTTTCTCATAAATAGTGTCGGTATTCTACACATATAGGATATCAATAATTGTACTTGTAAGACACTTTTAAAAGATTTTTTTTTACATGATTTCAACACAATATTAATAACCATTTTTGTTTTCTTATACAATCATTACGTTTCGTTTCATTTTTTGAATATTAGATAAATAGATTTATTTTTATTTTAATCGGATAATGTATTAATTGACAGTTTCAAACTAATATATATGTATATTTGTGTCACAATTTTTATTGTATCTCGTGTTCTATATTTTTTAAAATTTAATCATATCTCCGTTTGTGTGTGAGATATCTGTATCCGTGTCTATATACGGACAACAGGGATTCTTATTGGTGTTCTTTTGGTTGTAACTAGAAATTGTGACAATTCTTAGTTTTATCATGTTTTTGTGGAATTCAGGCATCGACTTTGAAAAGATACCCTGCTCAACTCTCACTCACCACGTGGATGTGCTTTGTTGGAGCAGCACAATCAGCTGTTTTTACTGTTATAATAGAACACGACTCTTCTGCATGGACTATGGGGCTAAACATTGACTTGTGGTCCACAATATATGGTGTCAGTATATATATAATACAATAAGCTGTTAAATGAAGTGTATAAAATCTTAGTACCAACAAAAAGGAAGCATAAAATCCATAATTTTAACGATATCAATCATTGATCGCAGGGAGTTGTAGTTGCTGGCTTGATCATCTACATTCAACTATGGTGCACTGAGAAAAGAGGACCAGTTTTTGTCACAATGTTCAACCCTCTTTCTACTATATTGGTGGCAATTCTAGCCTACTTTGTCTTTGGTGAGAAACTTTATTTGGGAAGGTAATAACCGATGCCTTTCAAAATTTACAAAAGAATGCAATTCTGCTAAAGCTGGTTTTAACATGATCGTTTTTTCTTTATCCTAAAAATAGTGAATATTTAGTTAATTTATAGCAGTTTTGTTATTAGGATATAAGGATCTTGATCACATTATCCATGATTTAAAGCATGCGACACTTACCTAAGGTAGAACATGCAGTAGATGGAATGAGAAATTAACTAATACATTTCTGAAATTTGTTTGTGATGGATGTTCAGCATCATAGGTTCACTCATTGTCATAATTGGTCTTTACTTTCTGTTATGGGGCAAAGAACGTGACCAAGTGGTTTGCATGAAGAGCACAGATAAATCACAGTGCAGTTCTGCAGACCCAGAATGCAGAATGTAGTCAATTTAACAGGAATTGGGAAGAGAACAGAACATGGAAGTCATGAAGCTAGGTTTCTATGTTTTTTTTGGATAAACACTTTTCTGTAAAACCAACAAAGTTTGCTGCTTTCCAATCCTCTCAAGTATTCCTTTTAAAAATCAGATCGTGTTTGTGTTGAAGTAAAAGTTTGTAGCATTACCGTGTGTTTGGAAATGTCCTTTGAAATGCAGAGGAATGAAACATAACTTTTTGTCGTTCATAATTTCTTTTTATAATACAATATTATTACATTCACATAATAAAAATAAATACTTAATGAATGCTATAATAAAATAATAATTTATGAAACTGTAAATAGATATAAGATAAAAATAGAAATGCTAAAAGTACGATGAACCAACCTGAAAAACCATGTCCCTTTACAACAGTATACAGCTTTAACGTATCTTTTCTTTTTAAGTGGTGTTAACTTCTAATTCCATACCAACGTCTAACTACATTTTTATTAAATATTTTAAATTATATTTTAATTTAACATTAAAAAATTGATTGCTAATGTATAATCACTTTTCAAAAGAAATTATAAATAAAGAAGAACAAGTTTTTCTTTTTTCTTTTTAGACGGATTACATGTGAAGGATCCTAATTAATATATATATATATATATATATATATATATATATAATTAATTAATTAATTTCCTTAAATTTTAATATATTTGTTATTCCAAAATCTTTTACATATGAAAAAAAAAATCGACGTCTATTAGACAAGATTGTATGCCTAGCGGTGAATAACCAAATTAAGTATGGAAATATTTTTTCGTTGTCTAAATACTTTTCACAAGACCCCACCTTATAAAACTTTTTTATTCCTTTCTTAAACATTTAAAACTTTCAAATTTAAGGAATGGCCACAACTATTGTAATTGACCAGTAAAGTACCATGAAGGAAAGGTCAAAGTATTTCACTATAAAAAAAATGGGTAATTATTTAAAAACAAAATATATATACATAAAAAATTAGTTCATAATATATTTGTTTTTTGAATTTTTTAATAATTATCGATGGCAGTTTATAATTATTAATTAAAATTCATCGGTAAATATTCATCAATAAATATCATAATTAGATCTTCTTTCTCATCCACTTCTTTGTTTTCTTTCTTTTCATCTCTTCTTTTTTCCTTCCTCCTCTACCACCATTATCATTATGGAATGAGAATGTGTCAAACGGAATAAACAACTCAAATATTAACATAAAATGTATAGAAACATAATTAAATTAAAATGACTATATCAATTAATTTTTAAAAATTTATCTAAATTTCGGAGATGGACAATTTGTAATTTTGCATTAAAAGAACTAAAAACATACTTAATCATATAATTAGTACCGACAATTTAATAGACAATGTTGCATAACAAATGTAAAAAAACAAAATTATGATATATTTTAACAAATTATTTTATTAATAAATAAAAATGTTTCATTATTAAATTTACTTTAAATCTCGAAAACCCTTAAACCATTTTCAATAAACTCTAACTCATACTTTTTAAAATTATGTTGTAGACTATAAACCTAATTTAATTTTATAAAATTAAATTATAAAATTAGATTTGCACTTAATTTATTTATATATATATATATATATATATTATAAATTAACTTTATTTTTAATTAAATGGGACTTTCGACACCCCTCAAATAACATAGTACGACAAAAAAAAAGACCTTCCAAAATTCGACCCCAAGAAACTAAATTTCATGTGTTTTTGTCGCCAAAGATACGAAATATAGTTGGGAATTTGGTTCTCCGAATTCTGAATTCCCTACTGCTATAGTGATCCATATTAGTGCGAAAAACAGAATAACTAGGAGTTTACTAAGATAATATCTTTCAAAACATTATTTCTGAAAAGAAAAAAAAATCTATAGTGGAACTAACTAGATTGAATTCTTCAATTTTACAAATTATTTTTGAATTTTAGTGGTTCAGAAACAAGTTGACATTACACTACAATTTATAAATCAAACTGTGGATTTCTTTTCCTGTGATTAGATGCTCATCTCTGGGATAATGTAAATGCAAAAATGCATTTAACAGTGGCACCAGTGTTTCTCATATTTTAATAGAAAATGACTACCAATCACGAAAAGTTGATTTTTGTTAAGGAAATAACTATTGCCGAAACTCTTGCTATAATATAATGTGATTTTCTTTTTCATATAGTTGATTCTATATTCAATTCAAACTATTTCAATTTTACTATAAATAAAGTAAAAAGGAACACTATTTTAACTTATCGTGTTATTTGATGAAATATATAAGAATGTCGGATCATGATTATTCATCTTTTATTGAGAAGTAACTGGGGTAAACAGAGAATAATCAAATGACATTAGCCTCATTTTTTAGTTTGTCGATAAGCTCATCCACAGATGAAACAATAACCCCTGCTTTTCTCTTGGGAGGTTCTGTCACTTCAACTATCTCCAAATCAGATTTTATTTCCACATTCAACTCCTCCGGAGTGAATTTTTTTATGGGTTTCGACTTTGCTTTCATTATGTTCGGAAGAGTAGCATACCTTGGTTGATTCAATCTCAGATCGGTGCTGCATGAAGAAAAGAGATAATCTTGTAAGAACAATCACGAAACTTGATATAGTTGTCATAAGGATGCGCATCCCAGGGAAATTTGAAGATGACACAGTGACTTTGTATGTTAAACAAGAAACAATTCATGTTTGCATTCAGAAATTTGGTAAAGGGTACAATATTTCATACCACACTTGTTGTGATTTCAAACACTCCCATGCTAAACAATACAGAAAATAAAACGAAAACTACAACCTTACAATTAACATGATATTCCTTCTTTTCAATGACATGCATACAAACCCATAATATTAGTCAAAGAGAAAGCTTTTCTTACGAATTTAGGGAGAAGTTAGTTTATAAAAGATTGTACGTTGCTTCATGATCCAATTGATTAATTGAAATTTAGTTGTGAAAGAAATGAAAAGAAAATGGAAAATAAATGGGTCTTAGGTCACCACCATGTGATAAAGATAAACCCAGATGAGAGCAAGTATAAAAAGGCAAGGCTTCTTAGAAATATAGATAGGGTGGATACAACATTCTTTTAAAACATAAAAGAATATGACACTCACGTTATTACTGCTGGTAAATTCAGACGCACAGTTTCTATACCATCATCAACCTCTCTGTCCACTGTGGCAACCCGTTTCTCTTTGTCGAGGACAACCTACTGGAAAGCAGCAGTTAGTTATAAAATAATTTAATCAGAAGAAAGAACATGTTCTATATGCCTACATAACGAAAAATTAATAAATTCTACCACATGAAAACTTGATTACTCTAATTCAAATCAAGCAAATGACCGGGTATCCTTCCAAGAAAATCAAGTGCCAAATAAAGAGATTTTTTCTGAAAGCAGTGGCTAAGTAACTTGATCAATAATTTTTGTTACCAAACAGTTTGACACAAGAAACAACAATGACCAAATTCTAAACTACTTTTGATAGAAAAATTGAGGTGAAAGGATGGCACAAGGTCTGATCTTACAAGGAATCTAGGATAAGTTCAATCAATATTCAAGAATATTGAAGAGGTAACTTTACGATGGTTCTCATAAATAACCCAGCCCCCTGCTTACTACTAAAGTCTGATTTCAAGCTTGCCAAATGAGCATATTTAGAAAGCATATCAATGACCACCATGATGACAGTATGCCCATTTGAAGAAGGGAGGCCAATGATGAAATCCATGGCCACATCTTCCCATATTTGAGTTGGAATGGGTAATGGTTGAAGCAATCCAGATGGTAGTGTTGTATTGTGCTTGGCCTGTTGGCAAATGAGACAATTTTGCACAAATTCCTTGATGTCTTTTTGCATACAATGCCAATAAACTTGAGCTGTGATTCTCTGCAATGTTCTAGTGAAACCAGAGTGTCCACCCAACAATGTACTGTGGAACTTCTGTAGAACTTTATGCACCAGATTATGTCCCTTGGGTAAAACTAATCTATCCAATATAGTAATTTATCTGAAACTGAGTAATGTGGATTAGGAGGAGTGTTCTGTAAACAGATCTGCATAATTGTATGCAATTGCAGGTCTGACGCAAGAGCTTCCCTTAGCCTGTGTTTGTTTGATGTCATTTGCTGTTTGAAGGGAAAGGTTTGATGTCATTTGCTGTTTGAAGGGAAAGGGGAAGATGGATTCGAAGCTGGAAGTAGCTGGAGTTGAGAATGAGATAGTACCATCAAGAAGGATCTAGAAAGAGAATCAACAACCACGTTCTCTTTTCCACTCTTTTCCAGGTTTATACTCAATGGTGAAGTCATTCCCAATCAATTTGTGCAATCAATTCTATTGTTCAAGTGTATGACATCGTTGTTCGTGAGAGATCTGAGGCTTTTTTTATCAGTCTTAATGAAAAATAAGCAATAGGATGTTGTTGTTGACTCAGGACAGCACCTATACCCACCCTGAGGCATCGGTTTCCAAAGTGAATGGTTCTGAAAAATCAGGTAAAACTAAGACTAGTGCCTTGGTAATAGCATGCTTGAGCAAGGAGAAGGCTTCGTTTGCTCTGCTCCCCATAAAAGTTTATCCTTCTTGAGCAAATTAGTCAAGGGTGCAACAAGTAATGCATAAGATTTGATAAATTTTCTATAATAACCGGAGATAACATCTTAGATTTAGGCTTTGAAAATCCCCAAACCATGGTTTGTGGAAAAGCTACTACTAAGTTCTTCGTTCTAAAACGTTGGAGCTTTCCCACAAACCACTACTATCTGGGGTGGCGACAGAACCAAGCATGCTATTAGCGGTTGGTTTGTCATGTACACATACCCAACTTAACATGTCATGTATATACCCATCCTAAAATAAAATGAAGAAAGGAAGTCCTATGACTAACGCCTAATGACTTCACAAAGGCATCAATAATCCTATTCTAGATGGGCAGGGCAGTGATAAATAGTAGGAAAAAAAAATGAGAAAACCCAACCAACGTCACTGCATTTGAAGGAACCCATTTGATGTTCAAAGAAAAACATTTAGCTTTGACCAAATTGGGAAGAATGGAGGACAGAAACAGTAAAATAATCTGATTACAGTGCATTAAAATGACAAGTAACTTAGCACATCACAGATAGTCATGAAGACATTGTTTACTAATTATGCAGATGATGAAATGGACAACGCTAACCTTTGAAGCAAAAGTCCCTTGAGGCCAGTTGAGGAGTCCTGCTACCATCTGCCCTGTCTGATTGCAATCATCATCGATAGCCTGTAAAAAAAAATAGCAAGAACACTTTATAGAGAACAACACAAGTTGAAACAACAATTTCTACTCTAATAATTGATCTGCAGAACACCCGCACAAACAAAAACCTGAATTTCCACAAATAGAAGGAAAGGATAACAGTAGTAGTAATACCTGCTTGCCAAGGATGAGAAGATCGGGCTTCTCAATCTCCACGAGCTTTCTGAAGATTTTGGCAACCGAAAGAGGGAACAGGGAAGCAGTGGACTCGACGTGGATGCCTCTGTTAGCTCCCATGGCAAGACCCGTTCGGAGAGTATCTACGCATTGAGAGGGTCCGATGCTGACAGCGACAACCTCGGAGGCCAAGCCAGACTCTCTGATGCGAAGGGCCTCTTCCAGGGCAATCTCGCAGAAGGGGTTCATCGACATTTTCACGTTCTGGGTCACCACCCCCGTCTGCAAAGCGGCGTCGTGTTGAGCCAAATTGGGAGCGGAAAGAAAAAAAAAAGGTGAGCTTGTGAGTGAGTTTCTTACCTTGTCGGGCTTGACCCTGATTTTGACGGCGTAATCGACGACTCGCTTGACGGCTACCATTATCTTCATTGTGATGGGTTGAAGATGCGGTGTGTGCGTTTAGGAGTGGAGGTGGAGATGATATATAGAAGAAGGAGAGTGCATGTGCTGTGTTTGCTGTACCAACTGCAAACTAAACAAACAACACAGTTTAATCCGAGATGAACACCAACATGGTCGAAGCTGATGTTTTAGATGTTACTTTTCAAATTAAAAGTAGGGTTTTGCTTAATTTCACAGTAAAAAAAAGTACACTTGTTATTCTTAGTATAGCTTTCCTAACTCAATGATAATATATAT
>Ga0209589_1012718_pt1 | contig 11310 bp, 7 predicted proteins | sample CowpeawhiteBW_FD_187525 | JGI IMG/M metagenome (GOLD analysis project Ga0209589, IMG submission 187525) | Root nodule microbial communities of legume samples collected from California USA - Cow pea white BW (SPAdes) (version 2) | ecosystem: Host-associated > Plants > Roots > Nodule | place: USA...
AATCCACCAAAACTGAAAAAAAAAAAAACATGAGTAAAAAAAAGTTAAAGATTTACAGTTTATTTAAGTTTTAGGTATCATATAAATTTAAATATTTTTAATTTTGTTTTTTATTTTTAAATATCTTATAGTTTATTTTTATTTTTTACTTATTCTTTCATTTAATTTTGGTGAATGTGATGATTATTTTTCTCTCTTTTTTTCCAACTCATCAATTAAACACATAATATATATACATAATATATATATATATATATATATATATATATATATATATATATTATATAGTAAAGGCATTAAATCTAAATCTTTAATAAAAATTTCATTTCAAAAAATATAAAAATAGAAATCCAAATCTGTGAAACCACGAATTCGAGACTTCATTACAACTCTTTTATCATCCTATATCAAGATTAGTGTGTAGTGATTTCTTTTTTTATATAATTTTTTAAATGACAAGGATTTTTGTAAAGTATTCTTATATTACTTAAAAATTTCATAATATTTAAGAGACCTACATATTTATTTAATTTATGTTAAATATTAGAAGATTTAATGTTAACAATATTTAAGAAAAACGTGTCCGCATCTCACTTTGAGTCTTCACAATCTTTATATCATGATTTCTTTTTTCGAGTTATGAGAAAAAAAATATAGTGCAATTTTCCCTTTTATAATTTTCTCAAATCTTTGACAGCTGCTTTAATCTTAATCACACCTTAATTAATTAAGAAAATGGTTTCCTGACCATCCATTTTAACTACTTTTTTACTCTTTTACGTGGAAAATAGTATTTATTTTTTTTAGGTTAAAATACCTTTTTAAAAAAATCCAAAAAAATCACGAAATGACACGTGGTAATCACTGTTCATGGTCATCAATGATTTAAACGGTGTTAGCAAAAAAGAACTTAATTGAACAAAATTGACAAAAATTGGGACTATTTGAACGCAAAATCAAAATTAGGACTTATTTGACAAAACTTGACGAAACTTGACGAAAATTCGGACCAAAAAGGTATTTTAACCTTTTTTTTACTTTCAACAAATGGACTGGCACGTGATTGAAGGGGTTAATAAAATTAACCTACCGTTTACTTTCTTGCCGTCACTTACCATTGGCTTCCTTACCGTCAAAGTGAAAAAAGAATCCAAAAGTTAATTTTTTTAAAAACTTCGCAGACCCTCGCATATCACCGTGCCTCGCAAACAAAAAGTAGTTCTCTTCTCCACTGTGCCTGCGAAGTCCACCATCCCTGCGAAGTCCACCATGCCTACGAAGTTAGGGGTGTCAAAACGGGCTAGCCCGGCTCGTTTTTGACTCTGTCCGTTTTTGGCCCATTATAAACGGGCTGGGCCGGGTTGACCCGTAAATGAAAAATGGGTTTGTTTATCAAACTTGGCCCGCGGACCAGCTTTGCCTTTTTTTAAAAAAATAATTGGAGGTCTAAAAATCTTTGTCTTATTTTTTATCAAATCATTTTTTTTCATCAACTATTTGTGTTAACAATGTTAGTTTTAATTAATGTAATGACAAAATCTGAGATAGTAATAAAGATAGACCTACATGCTTTTACATATGGAAATGTTTACCGCAAAAAAAAAAAAAACTTGAAAGTAGTTCTACCCAATATTTAATGTAGGAAAAATATTACAATCATTTAATAAATATGTAAAACTTAAGAAGATTCATACCTGCAAAAAGAAAAACAAAAAGCAAAACAAAGCAAAACTTTTCTTATGATTATTGGTTAGTGTAGATAAAATACTAAAAAACTTATACTTGAACTAAATGTTGTAGGTGTGTACATATATAACTCCAAATGAAACGTGTTCCTAAATTTAATTGGCGTAAATAAATATCTATAACATTTTTTGCATTTTAGCAGAGGGTGTTCTTTCTCAGTTTGAACCACATGTTGCATGTGCACTTTTTTTTAACTTAGAAGGTTTGCGGGTCTAACGGGCTAGACAGGTCGGGTTGGTACGGGTTGACGAGTTCTGTTTTCTAAACCGACCCGCTTTTTTTTGGCGGGCTTGACTCGTTTTGACAATTCTATACGAAGTCCATTGTCCCCTTCGAGTCCACCATGCGTGCGAAGTCCATTGTGCTGGTAGTCTCCTTCGAAAATCCACCACCCCGAAACACCGAAAGGTACCTTCTTTGTTCCGTTCTGTGAATGGTAAGTGATCCCGACGAAATCCAGTGAAAGGGGTTTTTGAACATGCAGTGATAGGCACAACATTTGGTCTCTTCATCCCTTGTTTTTTGTTCAAAGTCTTCTTGGACGTCATCACAATGTTCTTTGTTTGCAAGGCTTTCTTCCGTTTGGTTAAAGGTAAATTTTTTTTGTTTTCCCTAAGCATTGACGTTGTGGTTTAATGAAGCAAAAAGCGGTGACTATTTACTATGTTGATTTTTTTGAACTTCAGATTTTGGTGGTCGTAGTTGTATCGTTTTGGTGTGGCATTGAAAAATTTATCTCTAATAATGGTGGATTTTCTCACAAACAGTAATCTGCTTCCAAAAAGATAGTCATAGTGATCAAGTATAGTTCTTAGCAACATTACAGAAATGAAATTTTTGAAAAAATCATGTGTATTACGTTTGATGGAAATGACAAAATTGGTAGAAGTCAAGGTAGTGAAATTTTTTTTTAAGGTTCAATTTTTAGAAGTGGATTTTTAGAGTCCTTATACCTTTTTATACTTGCTTAGGTAATTTTAGTTCACTATTTACTTACTTTTTTAAGATTTGCATTATAATAGTTATGTTGAATCTAGTTTTTTATTGGTAGTATGTTATTAAATTGTAATATTGAGTGGATGATTTCTAGTAATTTTGACCGGTGCATTTGTCTTCACAAGTATTTTACTCAAGTTATCCCTCCTTTTAATTGTTCAAAATAATTGAGGAACTGTTGCATATAATGTAAAATAAAGACAATTAAGAGTAAAGGTGAGCATACATGTTGGCTCTATTTGTTCGAAGTTTCTCTTAGTCCTTTCCAAAAGTGTTGGGCTTAGCATCCTTATCCCAATACCTTCAATTGATGCTGCTCCTCCATAATTGATGCAGTTGACGAAATTGTAATAGAACAAATAGTAGCAATTATGACTAGCAAGAAATCTACTCATTTTCTGTTGTTCTAAGCCTTAGAGCATTCTTAGTGATAGGAAATTATACCAATTCATGAATCATCAGAGAATTGAAATCCATATGTAAGCCATAACTTTATATATGTAGTTTTAAAACAAAAAACAAAATATTGATTTTAATACTCCTAAATAGAACTACTTTAAAACTATTACTTATTTATTTATTCATAATGCAATACCTTCCACTTAATCTAATTTAGTCATTCATAATGCAGTACCTTTTATAAAGAAGATAATCTAATTTTAACTTTTATACAAAATCTCAATTGTTAGTGTTGTATAAGTATACCATAGTCCATCTTTTTTGAGAGCTTATCTGCATAAATTGATTTAACTTATACGCAAAACTTAGAGAAAAGTTTATTAAGATAAGACCTATGTATTGGATGATCATTAAATGTTTATTCTTTCTTGGTTACTTTAAATTATAATGTTTTTGTACTTTCCACTCTTGGTTGACTTAGAAGAAATTTTCTTTCTACTTTAGATTATAATGTTTCTGGGTTTCCACTTTAGATTATAAGTTTTTTATCCCATTAATTTACTTGAATAAATTCAATAGTATGCATATTATTGATAATTAAAAATATTATGTAACATTTTTTTCGTGCTTACTTATTTATTTTGGTCTTAGGTTATTACAAATGTTTAATAGTTCAATTAGTTATACGACAGGGAAAAGGAAAGTGAAATCTTCTCCGCATTCATGGAATAAGGGTAAGAAGACCAAGATGGAGAAGGATGCCCATGTCAATTTTCACTCCTTAGGACCATTTAAATGAATTTTTTTTTTACTAATTGTTCAACTAAATTGTACTGTCATGTATTATAGATGAGGATCGTGCATTGTTGTGATACAAAATACATTGTTGAAGTAAACAATGTATTCAAAACGACCCACCGTAAGCAGATTGAAGAAACACCATTTAGATGGTTTTTGTCTCTGGACAAGGTGTTGGAAATAAATTTCCCTTTGGTTAGGGAAGTTTTGAATCAGTGGGTTGTAGATGGGGAATTCATTCGTGTTGGCCAACACTTAGTTCGCTTATCAATATATGATGTTTGTATATGCTTAGGTCTTAGTATGGTTGCTAAATTCCATTTGATAGTGAAGTTAGTGGGTTAGTAGGTTCACTTTTTGAGAACAAACCTATTTCAGTCTGAGATATAAGTAACAAGATTAAGAACTATGTTAATAGTGATGATGATGATGATGTACAGAGTGTTTGTAGGTTGTACTTGTTACTCTATTTTTCTGTCTTTTATTTTCCTAGGACATCTAGGACTGTGAACAATATGCCTTTCAAAATCTTAGACAATATGGACAACCTTGGTGACTTTAATTGGGTTGATTCTGTTCATACCTTTTTGATTGGTGGTATGAATCATGGACGTAAGGTTCTACCAGAAAACCCAAAATTCAAGTAGCCTTAATAGCCGGTTGTGTTGCAGTTATACAGGTAATTAATAATTTCAATAGTTGTGACCAATATTATGTTCAACAATGTCACTAAATTTTTCTTCACCTTTGTCAGCAACACTAGATTCATCACACTCATAATAATTATCTTCAACCTCATCATGGCCTTACTTCTTCCTGTCACTCATATTTGCTTTCAACTCATAAAGTTCTTTTTGCATTTCACTCAACATTTGTTCTTGTCGTTCAACAGCTTTCATTGGGTCATCCTTTCTGCCACCCTTACTTCCACGTCCAAATTCCTCAAAAGCTTCTTTCACAAAGGTAATTACTCAACTTTTCAACAGAGGCAACAACATCTGAAACAACCTGCAAGAATTCAGAAAAACTCTCAACAAGTACTAATCATATAATTAAGAAAAACTTAATATCAATCATGTCAAACCGCCTACCATGTTTCTATGCAGACTCCTTTTAATTACATAGTCCCCTACTTTCACTTCTATCCAATACAAGATTCTGGGGAACTTGGTGGTTGGACGCTGTTCCTTTCAGTTGGACACGAGAAAATGGTTGAACGACCATAACTATAACATTTAAAGGAAAATCAGTCAAAACTCTTCACCACTTACTTTTATCTCATGAAATGGAAAATCAACTAAATTAAAGATACAATACTTGTAACAAGTAAACACATCCCATTACATGGAAGTTTTTTGAACCTGGTTTGTCCCTTATCAACATTTTAGCTTCACAAATGCTTCCAACCAAATACTCATACAACACACCACCCCAATTATATTTCCAATACTACAAATGTCATGAACAATGTCGAACAAAATAAAAAAGACTCAGCCACTACGATTGGCCAACAAAAACTCAGAAATTCCTAACAAAAGATAAAGCTTACAAAAATCATTAACTTCTAGATGTTTACTATGTTTTAATAGGTAATCATATACTATTTCAACATCAACAACTTTGTTAGGTCCAAATAACTTCTTGCAATGACTATCTAACCATTATCAGATTAAATCAATGTTCTGACCAACTATCCTTAAACTAAAACCAAGACATACGTCTAATAAGCTAAAAGCAACAAATTTTGTACCCATGTCAAACCCCCCAGCCTTTCAACCCACCGACTAATTAACAGACTCAATATATTCCTAAATATCTTCACAGACTCTTTCAACTCAACCAACCATGCAAATGGTGTTGCCTCAATAAATGACTTTTGATAATTTGTTAACTTCTTATTCAAACTACCAATAAATTTGGTTCGGCATGAATGCCTCAAACAAATCTGGATCAACAAAAAAAAAAAACTAGTTATAGCAATTTGAATCAAAGACACATTCAAAACAAAATGAATTAAAATATGGCATACCTTCCGATCACCACTAAAATCGCTTCCTTCACTAACTTCACTCATAATTCTCACCTGAAAACATAATTGAAGTGACCACAAATTCATAAGTGAAACTTACATCAATGCAATTGTTATCAATATATTGAATACTAGTGAACTCATTGAAGGCACTTAATCGGAAAAATACTTAGTCCAAGCAACATACTTCAAATTTAATTATTCAACCGTCTATCCAAGCAATATTATAACAATTCCTAAATCACAAACAAAGTTTATTGAATTCCATGAAATCAATAAAGGATTACAACGGCTCGTTCACAGATGTATTCTTTAGAGACAACTGGCTTTATCTTGTGATGATTTTTAAAAAGGAAAATGATTTGCAAATTAATGTTTGAACTAGTTTGTATCAGTATATATGCTAATGTTAGGCAAAGGAAAACAAATCCACCAAACAATAACAATATATTATGTACTGCAACAGCATCCCAAGAGTAGAAACTTGGGGGCTCATAATCCTTTGTGAATATAGCAATTAAGAGAGTCAAATGGAAAAACGTCAAAACTATGAAAAAAGCAAAAGGGTTTAGTTTAGCTCTTTAGCTCCTTACACAAAAGCATCGATCTCGAGGATCACCTATGTAGTAAAAAAAACGACTACATGATATGCCCCATATAATTGGATGACAACAAATGAAAAATTGGTCTTAGTTCCAAAAAAGTTATATACATCGTTACAACAGCCAAAGCTGTCAAATTAGGGTTTCAAAGAAAAAAATTTGTTCATTTTTGGTTAATTACAAACATAGATAAAATTACATAAGTAAATATAACATATCTAGAAATGAAACACGAAAAAATATGAGAGGAAATTGAAACATGAACTGAATAAATATTCTTCAGATGCAACTAATACCTTAACTGAATTCGGGGTGGTGGACTTCGAAGGGGACAGTGGACTTCGCAGGCACGATGGAGAAGAAAATTGCTTTTGGTCTGCAAGGCACAGTGATATGCAAGGGTCTGCGAAGTTTTTTTGAAAAACAACTTTTGGATTCTTTTTTCACTTTGACGGCAAGGAAAGTAATGATAGATGATGACAAGAAAGTTAACGGTAGGTTAATTTCATTAACCCCTTCAATCACGTGTGTCAGTCTGTTTGTTGAAAGTAAAAAAAAAAAAGATAAATGCCATTTTCCACATAAGAGAGTAAAAAAGTAGTCAAAATGGGTAATCAGTAAACCATTTTCCAATTAATTAAGTAATCTTGATGGATATGGTTTATAAGCTCATTCCTACAATTTGAAGACAAAAATGTCTTACGGTTTTATTTTGAATTATTTTATTTTATTTTTTACTTTTTAAAATCGGATTTTCTGAGCACAAATAACGCAACAGTCAACCGGTCTATGTACTTTGAAATTTAAAGTAGTAATTTTTTATATATTTATTTGACACGTAATAATTTATATGTAAATATAGATTAATATTATTTAAGTATTCATTTGCACAAGCCTTTACTAAAAAACTTACAAATAATACACAATTAACATCATAGACTAATTTAGATACTTTATTCACATATGATCCAAGTTTCAGCACAATTAATTAATTAATTAATGATCAATTCAATCAAATTCTTGAATGCTGATTCAGTAATCAACTATGTATAAGAAAGTACGCAATATTGGAACTGCCACTTAAAAAAAAGTGTACCATACATTCATCTTGAAATTAAAAGAAAACCATCACCTTTTCCCAAATTTTCTCTACTCTAATAACACCATCTAAGACAACAACAAAAAAGTTTGGTGTTTAAATGATTACCCGTTTGAAAATTCTTAGGTCACTTTTTTTTTTCCTAATCTAATGACAAGGACCATAAAGTTGAGTTATTTTATTTATTGTTATTAACAATTCTATGATTAATAATATTACTTTAAATTATTCAAAAAAAAATCGTGATTAATTACAAACTATTAAAAAACTTAGACATTTTTTTTTTCACATTTTGGTTCAAAAGGAGAAATAATTTTCTTATATCTCTTACTTTCTTCCAACCTATATATTTTGAGTGGGAGCAACAGGAATAAAGGTTTCACATGCTTTTTGGGGACTTTTTTGTTTGTTGTTTGAAACTTTTATATAATAAGAATGATGAGATTGTAAGAACTTTCGGTGGACAAGCGTGAAATGATGCAACATATATGATCTCATTATTCGGAACAAAATCTCGGAAAACAAAAAGGAAAGGTATGAGTCAATTCAGTCACGGTTTTTGCTCCTAAGAGAAGGAGAAAAGCGTGAAACTCCAACACTTTCTCCATCTTTTTCATTAAAGTTTTGTATTTGAAAGGATATGTTTTTGGATAAGAGGGAATTTATTAATGCAATGGAATTAATAGAGATTATGTAATGTAGGTATCATATGCCATCTCTTTTTAGGGCCCTCCCACCACTTTAGTTGCATGGGGTTCGCCACCGCATATTGCCCTACACAATGCTTTTTTACGTGTTTTTATGAAAAATCTCCTTAACAACCTAAAACGTATTTCTCATAATAACTTTAAAAGCATACTATATCATGTTAAGTGTTTTAATTGACTAAAAATAGAATTAATTTATAATATATAAGTAAGTATAAATTTTGTCCTATAAATTAATTTTGTGAGATTAAATTCGACTTAAAGTCTACTTCTTAACAAAGTAATATTAAAAGTTGACTTATTATTATCTTAAAATATAAATAAAATCACGCTTGTTAAGGATATGTATAGATAAATATTAGTTCATAATGGTTGAACTAAAAATTCTCCTTCTAATACACCGGTTTCATTTAAGACATTATGAAAGTGATGATTAACAATTTATCTCATATCGATGAAAAATGAAATAAACTATTCAATTTTCAACATTATATATTATATTATGTAACAATTTTGGTCATGTAATCTTCATAGATGCTTCTTTGACTATACCAATTGCACTTAGTTATTAACATTAAGTTATTAAGTTAATAAATATATTAAGTTCCATGAGAATAATATCATGATATAATTTGACGTGAATGGGACATAAAATCTCGTCTAAAATTTTTCTTTTAATTATTAAACTTCCTAACATTATTTATTTGTACTAATCAACAAATATAATGTGTAATAGAGCAAAGGATGGTTAGTGTTTCTATGCATTGGTAACTATTAGTGTGTGTGTGTGTGAAATTAAACTTAACACCTAATGTGTTTCTTGTATAAATAATCAATATTCAATTTTTTTCCCTCTATGATGCCAAAATGCTAGAAGTTTTGAAAAAAAAAAATATAACCAATGTTTAAATCTACATCACAACCTAATTCCATTAATAAAATTACTTAAATACATGCAAAAAATAACAAAAAAAATGATTTTATATTTTTTAGTACCAATAATTTCTCATTAAAATATATTACAAATACATTGTTAATAAATACTACGATAAGTCATACATACACATTTCATGTAATATAATTTTAATTTCAAATAAGATCATGATAAGCAAATGTAATTTTAATTCAACCCAGATATAAAATTACATTTTAAAATAATAAGCAAATAAAAAAATATAACATAATAGATTAGAGTTTTCAAATCTGGTTTCCATTTTTAAACCCAACTTCAAAATTTGTAATTGATTACTTTTAGTTTATTACCTTAAATTATTTGTATGCTAAGTAAGTTAATTAACAAGCAATATTACGACAACATTTTGTTCATTTAAACACTTTTATGTGATAAAATACATTTTTACGATGATAAAAATTATAATTATAATAAAAATGAGATTTTTAAAGTAAAAAACTTTTGTTTACTAAACTGGTAAAAATGAGACTGTAGATATGCTAAACTTAAAAATTTATGTCAAAAACAAATTACTGTACATAACCCACTTTTAACTTTTCGACACCTCTGGCGTGCTAAATGGATTTGCTCAAATTGAAGCCCATTCAACCTAATGAAAAGTACAACCCAGAAAACCCATACTTTCTTCCTGCACCTCCGTAATTGTGGAAAAACTCCAAATCATTCATGAATTAGAATCATTCAGCATTGTATAATTCAAAAATTTATTCAAATTTGAATATATTATTAAATTTGAAAATATATTATAAATTACACAATTCAGAAACGTGTTATGGATTATATAATTTAAAATATGATTTTGAAATACATAATCTAAAAATACATTTCTAATTATACAATCTAAAATATATTTTCAAAATATGTAATACATAAATAAGTTCTAATTTATGCAATTTGAAACATGATTCTAGATTATGTAAACTGAAAATGTATTATCATCCAATCCGATATATATTCCAAAATAAAACAATCCAAAATCTGTTTTCAAACCCAAGAACGTATTTAAGATTGTAGTAACATCTGAAACATGTTCCTGATTCAAAATCTTAAAATCATAATATGGACCTTTTTTTTTTTTTTACTTTTCTAACACTCCCATGAAGGTGAACAAAAGACACCTTGTGAGGGATGTTTCTTCCTGCACCCACTTTTTTCTTTCGGCATCCATAAAATGTATATTTTCCAAAGTCCCTCCATTAAAATTATAATACAAATCTCTAAATTTTCTATTTTTTAATATTTTTTGGATTAAATATTCTGGAAAATGTTTTTGGATTCAAAAATATTTTTCGAGACAGTCTTTCAAAATTTACTTTTTTTTTTATACATTTTGGATTGAATGTTACGAAATGTATTTCCGGATAAAAAAGTCTTCGTAAACCCTTGTTTCAATTTTTTTTTTTATATTCCGCTGTTCCAGAAAAACATCGGGGGTGCAGGAAGAAGCATGAGAGTGAAAAAAAAAATGTTCATCCTAAGTCATCCTCTTGAACTCAGTAATACGTAACGGCCGTAATATTTTTCACAACTTTTCTTATAATTAAGAAGTAAAATCACACAGTTGACTTTCAAAGTTTTAATTATTAATATTTTTAAAATAATTTAAAATATTTACTAATAAGATTATATGTGATTTAAAATTATGTATATACTCAAATATTTTGCTATAAATTATTTGAGGAGTTTTTTAATTGCTCGTTTAGAAGGTGATGAGAATAAATTACTATACATTTGATTCAAGTTAAAAAAAAAAATAAATAGACATTGAGATTAAATTTCATAAAAAGTTGTTTGATTAATGATAAAATATTTTTATAAAAGGTATAGTGAAAAAAGAAGAAGAAAAATCACACGTTCAGTTAAAGATTAACTGTTTTTATTTTGATTATTTATTTATATACAGGTTTCATTTTATTTTATGCACAACTTGCTTGAAATATAAATATATATATATATATATA
>Ga0209589_1012720_pt1 | contig 11309 bp, 10 predicted proteins | sample CowpeawhiteBW_FD_187525 | JGI IMG/M metagenome (GOLD analysis project Ga0209589, IMG submission 187525) | Root nodule microbial communities of legume samples collected from California USA - Cow pea white BW (SPAdes) (version 2) | ecosystem: Host-associated > Plants > Roots > Nodule | place: USA...
ACCTTCACATCTAGATAGCTTGCTATCTTAATGTCCAGTGGGAATTTCACTTAGCTTTCTTAATCAACTCATACCATATTCAATAATCTTAAAAAGGAACAAGATAATCCTTCATCATCTTCCACCATCTCACGTGGACAACTTCCATGCCATTTCTAGTGCCGCTGCAACTGCGATCGAGGTTCTTGACTCTACCTCTCCTTCCTCATGAAATTAGAGGCATCCGCTGCTCTTGAAAATGTCGTCGATGTTGCGCCTGCAACCACCACCATGAATGTCGTTGCTGCCGCGACCAAAGTGCGTCGACGCAACGCTTGCCACCACTACCGTTAATGTCGCTGCTGTCGCAACCAGTGCGTGTCACTAATAGTGTCAACCCCCTTCCCTACGTGAGGGTTTCTTCTTAGTCTAGGGTTCGCGCGCTTCGCAGCTAGCACATTGTGCCTATTTCGGCATTGTACCTCCTCATCGTCGCCATTTGTATCTAGACGCGTCGACGATAATGCCACCAGTGATTATCGCTTCTCCCTTTCTCTGTTTCAGATTTGCATTTGGGTGGAAATAATTGCGGAAGATGGTACGTGAATGTTTGGGGGTTGCTTGGGTATCTATTCTTTGATTTTATGCAGGTGAGAGATGAAGGTGATAATTGAGGGACGGTGGTTTAATTGGAAGAAGGTTGGAGGAGATGAATATAGGTGTGATCGATGATAGTGTTGGACGTGAGTTGGCGATGGGGCTTGGGAGGAGGAAAAAAGATAGAGAAGGTGTATTCGTGGATTGTGGAATAAAGGGAAATGAAGATGAGATGAATGAAGGACATAAGAAAAAATGATGTTGTGATGAGTGTGGAAGGAAGTAAACAAAATAACAACAATGCTTAATTCAAACCAATCTCAACGCATACATTCATAAGCATCATCATTAGACAAAGCTAACAGAAGTTAAGCCGCTAAAGACACTTACCTTGAAGATGAAATCCACTGCATCAATCACGGCTTCGCTACCTTCTGGTTGTCAAATCCCCCTCACTGTGTTCTCTTCCTGAATGTGTAATCCCCTGAACCCGTGGGTGGAGAAGTGAGGCAGTTTTTTTTCTTTTGTTGGTGTCTTCCTCCCTCTTTGTTCTGCTCTCTTTTTCTCTGTCCCTTCCAACCTCGAGACATAGGATAAGGTTGAAAGCAGATGTTGTTTCCTGCTCATTCTGCCATCATCACCATTGTAACACCCCAATTTTGGGATGTCATGGAAAGTTAGAAAATTATTGCGTTTAACGGAAAATGATTATTATGGAAAATGTACTAATAAAAAAACTTATAATTTAATTTAAATTACGTAGTTCAAAATGTTAGCTTGTCAAAAAAACTTCCAATAATAATTGCAACAAAAGAAAATTACATAATTTTCAGTATTTGATTAAAAATAACTAAATATTTATAAAAACTCCCGAGTTCATCACAGCCTCTCGTCGATCTACTCCATGCCAAAAACATATGCATTATCATCTGTTCCCATATAACACACACGTTATACGATCATCGCACATTCATGAAACACACAAACAAATAGGGGTAAGGTAACCATAAACAATGATATATAAAATAATTTCGTAAATAAAACACTGAAGCACTATGATCACAATCAATCTTTGGTTTGAACACACCACCCTTGAAATCCAATCATAACATCACATTCATCTAAATCTTCACACATAGTGATCATAATTAAGCTTTGGTTTTCCACGGCCTCTCACCCCACAACAACATCTAGTTTCCTAAAACAAATGGTTCGATGTGTCCCACTATCGCAGCCAGACTGTCTCCCTTATTCCTCAAGGAATTATGAGTAAAAACGTCGATGCATCGCACATCGGGCACTATACTCACAACGAGCCGAAATAAGGTGAACCATTTTCCCCTCCCCACTGCTTCACACAGGCAAGAGGGTACAACACTCGAACTAATCCTCTACCACTACTTCACGCAGGCGAATAAGACCCTTTCCACTGATTCACACAAGAGAAAGGGTCTTCACTTGGTTCCTAGGTACGAAAAACCTTATACAACACTTAATTCCAACAAGAGTCTTCAAGTAAGGAAAAACACTCCCAACATGCATCACATGAGATTCCATATTACCAACAAAATACACATCATCACATCATGCATGGAAAATAAAGTTCCATAACATAAACCCATCAACTTATCAAACAATACATTCATACAACAAATCCAACGAGTGGTTTCCAAACCAGAAGAATCATCAAATAGCTAAAGCACAAAGCCACCATTTTACTTGTACAACCATACAACTTGAATATTACATATAGCCAAGCAAAAGACATAGCATTGACATTGCAACTATGGCTATATAACTCATTATTAATAAAATAACCATCATACTATATAAGTCCAAAAGTAAAGCCAAACCACACACTCATCTCATCAATGGTCACCAACACATTGAAATATAACACAATTAATAAAACCAAAATAAAAAGCACCAAACAAAAAGTATGAGAATTTAAATAGAACCAAAAGTTGTCATACATGATTTTGAACATGCAATATAAATTCATAAAAGCCACAAGTGAGTCATAGATATCCAAAAAAAATAAACAAGCTATAAAGTTTGTGGAACAAAGCTAAAGAAAAGAAGACTTAGGTCAATGGAACACTAACGCAACCCATATGTCATGCATACTAAACCAACTCAAAAGTCTTGAAGCTTTAAATATACTCTCTTATAACTGGCAAAAGATAGAAACGCGTGGTTTGCATGCATTAAAGATTGAACCAAAAAGGTAAGTTGGCCATGTTCTTAACCTTTAACGTTAATCATAAGAAAAACCAAAAGTTTTTAAAGAATGAAATAGGATGGCTGCACGGTTGCACTACAAATTAGCTAACGTAAAAAAAAATAAATGTCCCATAAAAAGATTAATTGCCTTAACCAAAAAAATCCATGCATTCACGTGGTTGAAGAAAACCAAAAGCAAATGGACCTCATTTACGTGTGGTATACATAAACCAATGAAATAAAACAATATTGCATTACGTGAAGGCTGCACCATGGTTTTCTACCAACAAACCAAATCTTGATTTGTAAAATAAAAGGAAAACAAAAACGGCCCTACCATGCTAAAGTCAAATTACCAAAAGAAAGAGAGAGAATTATGGCTAAGAAGAAGAAAGAAACGTGAAACGTAAATGCTGGAACCAATGCCACATGGATTTCAAAAGATGAAGAAAGAGAATAAACAACTAGACTACCTCATCATGCAACATCCCGAAAGGTAGAATGTGATAGTAATATATTTCCTTACATTATGATTACGTGGTTTGCACTCAAAGATTAAGACATAGAGATTAAATTTATATGTGGTTGTGGTTTCCATTAGACAATTAAACATGGAACCAAAACACTATGGAGACCCATTCCAACACTGCAACTTTCTTCGCATGAAACCCAAAAGCTTAAAAGGAAAACGATTTAACCTTGTATGTATATGGTCCATGATCTTTACCAACTAATATACTGTACCAAAATAAAATGATAAGAAACAATGTGATAAAGGCTACACACACTAACTTAAAACCACCAATCAACTCATGCATGCAACCAAAACTACACCCACAACAAACCAAGCTTAGAGATAAACGAAAGGAAACCAACCCTATGCAATTATCATTATGATGCGGAAAAAAGTAATGAACCCTGAAAGAAACCTCTGCACAACATATAACAAGTCCATTCCCACTTAAGGTCCTCCATAAACACCCAAGCAAAAGAAGAAAAGAAAGAGAAATTTATGGCTTTAGAATAAAAGTGTGGCTACACCAACAAACAAAAGAAACAGACCCCAACCAAAGCATACGTGCGGCGTAAACCGAAACCAGAAACTGTGCTATGCACTTAATCTCAACGTGAAAGCAATAAAACACATGCATCCATGGCTAGCATCACACATAGCGAACATCAAGATCAAGCAAGAAAGCAAGGAGAACAAAAATAAAATGTAGCTTCCCCTACACATGCATATTTTTCCTGTTTCATTCATCAAACAAACAACAAGAAAACAAGAGAAGAAGAGAAGGTTGGCTTCCCCTACCTGGAGTTGGTTCTTTACTAAGCATTTCTCCCGCAACCTCCTCTTTCACTCTCCATGTTTCTCCAACTCTTCTCTCCCTCTCATCTTTGTCTCACATCTTAGAAACCCTAAAACTAATATATCTCCTTTCCTAAAATCTTATCTTTTTGTCTATAATTAACATCTTTAATCTTTTCTATTAATATTTAAAATTAAATATTTCAGTTAATACTTTAAAAACAAAGAAAAATAAAAACAACCCAACGTCTTGGTTGTTTGACCGTTCTTTTATTTTCTTCAAATAGGGCAACAACAAGTGAGAATTGTATGCAACAGTAGCATGCATTAACGAAAATGATATTCGAGCATAAAATTCGAACTCAATTTTGACATGGGTGACGTGGCACCCTTTTTTTCTCTTTTTTTACTTTTTTTAAATCAAACAGAAGCCATGGTCACGTGCGCGGAGGTTATGTTCGAATAAACAGAAATGGAGAGAGAAAGTAACACAAAATGCAAAATTTGGTAGTTTTGGTGAGAGAGGGAGAGAGAAAGGCGATCGGAGTTCGCTTGAGATAGAAAGTCGGAGTAGAGGCAGAGGAAGGCGTTGCCGGAGAACAGGTGTCTGACCAGAACTCATCGATGGCGTAGTATTCAGGGTTAGTGCTATTTTCAGAAGACGGCCACTAGGGCTTCCACAAATCGAAGATTTCCGGCACACAACAACGAGCACGATGGGTAGAAACGAGCACGGTGAGTAGAAACCTTTTTCTAGAAAAAATGTATTTGTTAATGGTTGATTTTTTAATAACCGCTTATATGGCAGAAAGTGTGCGATTTGAATTCCATTTTACTTATCTGTAGGGTTTCCCAATCATGTATTGAGGTTTTGGTTGAGTAAAGTGAAATTTCCATTTGGGTTTATTGCTGCTTTTGATTTTATCAGTGTACAAAACAGGGCAGTTTGGGTGTTGAAATAATTGATTGAGGTGGTCAAATAATTGTTCATTTAATGTATATAATATTTGTGAAAGTCGTAACATTATGATTTTTTACAGATATGTATTTTCGTCATTGCTGTAAAGCGAAGTTTATTGGTGCTTTGAACGAAAAGTTAACTGTGGCACAAAAGGAGTATATTGCAAGCACCCCGTTTTGGTGGTTTGCGATGTTAAAGCAATCATTGAAGATAAGTAGAAACGTTTTATCTCAGTTATGTAGTAAATGGGTTGAAAGAAGGGGTGGTTTTGATGTTGGTGGTGAAGTGGTTGAGTTTAGTTTATTAGACGTTTGTTTAGGGTTAGGATTGAGGGTGGTCGGTGAAAAAATTGATTTAAATGAGGAAGTTGTGGAGAGTGAGACGTGGAATACTTTTGGGCGTCAAAGAGTTGATGTTAAGTTGATATATGATTTTTTGATGAAATTTGATGATGATGTTGGTGATGTTGAATTATTTTGCAAGCTATATGTTGTGTTAGGAATATCAGAGTTCTTGCTTGCAAGTAAAAAGGGTTGTGTTTTCCCCGTTATTTTTAAAGTTGTTGATGACATGGAAAATATTGGGAAATATAATTGGGGTACATTAGTGTATGAGTATTTGGTGTTTAGCTTGTGTAGTGCTTCGTTGGCGTTGCAGAACGAACCAAGTCGATTTGAGTTTTATGTGGTTGGATGTGCGTATTTGCTTGAGGTAAATTCATTTATTTTTTGTAATGTTGTTTACATATGGTTTTTATTTTCCATAAATTGATTTTATTAATGATTTTTGTTTTCAGTTATGGTCATTTGATCATTTGGTTGTTTGCCAATCAACGTTCAAGTGTAAGATGAACTTGTTCCCACGATTGTTGTATTGGATGAATGTGAGCGTGGGTGACAAGGTCATGAAGATTGCGTTTCATCACGACATGGTTTGGACGTGTTTAACTGCATTAGTTATGTTTCAAATCTGTAAGGTTTTATTGAACTCAGACATGTGTTTTGCTGTGTAGGCTATTCTTGATGTGGCGGTGTCAAAGGAAGAACTTGATCATGCTATTGTAAGAGAAGCATTTGAACATTTCGGCACTGAATTCAAAACCCAAGATTTGAAGGACAAGGAAGAGCTAGAGCGTTTGGTAGAACATCATGAAGCAGAGATAGCTGATTTGGAACAATCTATGTCCGCATTGGATGAGTTGGTTGCAAATTGGAAGGGTCAACAACCGAAGGATGAGGTTCGAGATGAAGTTGGTGATGATGTCTTCATTGATCCACGTGCATCTGTAATGAGTGTTGAAAAAGATGATGGTGCACAACAAAGCAATATGTATGACCGTATGAAGGCCCGACCTAGGATGCGGTTCAAGAGTGTTGCCACAAAAACACCATATTCTGTTTATGGAAAGAAGAAGTTGAAATCACTACAAATTGGTTGATTTTGTTAATTTGAAAACACCATTGCTATTTCATTTAGAGTTATTTAAGAATGTTTGTTTTGGATTGATTTTACAGGACAAAGTATGTCCATGATTCTGTTATGTGTTTTTGTGTTTGAAAATGTATGTTGCAGGTATTTAGATGTTTTGCATTTATTTTGCGCAGCAGTAATATTTTTTGGTTTATTGAGTGGTAGAACCAAATTATATAACACAACACCCCACTTCATTTCCCTTCACTCTCCAATTTCAGTACTTGTACTCCCCACTTGATAACGTAATTGATACTTTAAAGAACAATTTATTTCCTACATAAAATAAAAGTTGTTCTTAACACTGTTTTTCGTATTTTGGATTGGTCATAATAAAATTAAAAATTAATTGCTTAACATAATTCAGAAATTTAAGATGATTATTAAAGCTGTTACTGTGAACCAGAATATATAACACCACTCCCCTTGTAGGATAGTTTTACTCCCCACTTTGTAACGCAATTGAAAGTTTAAAGAACATTTAATTTCCTTCCAAAATTAAAATGATATTAAAACTGTTATTCTAAATTTAAATTGGTCATAATTAAAAATAAAATATTTAATTGGTTAACAAAATTCAGAAATTTCAGATGGTTATTAAACCTGGTACTGTGAACCAGAATATATAACACCACTCCCCATTTTGGAAACTTTTACTCCCCACTTTGTAACGTTGTTGAAAGTTTAAAGAACATTTTATTTACTTTCAAAAGTAAAACGATGTTAAAATTGTTATTCTAAATTTAAATTGGTCATAATTAAAAATAAAACATTAATTGCTTAACATAATTCAGAAATTTAAGATGGTTATTAAAGCTGTTACTGTGAACCAGAATATATAACACCACTCCCCTTGTAGGATAGTTTTACTCCCCACTTTGTAACGCAATTGAAAGTTTAAAGAACATTTAATTTCCTTCCAAAATTAAAATGATATTAAAACTGTTATTCTAAATTTAAATTGATCATAATTAAAAATAAAAAATTAATTGCTTAACATAATTCAGAAATTTAAGATGGTTATTAAAGCTGTTACTGTGAACTAGAATATATAACACCACTCCCCTTGTAGGATAGTTTTACTCCCCACTTTGTAACGCAATTGAAAGTTTAAAGAACATTTAATTTCCTTCCTAAATTAAAATGATATTAAAACTGTTATTCTAAATTTAAATTGGTCATAATTAAAAATAAAATATTTAATTGGTTAACAAAATTCAGAAATTTTAGATGGTTATTAAACCTGGTACTGTGAACCATAATATATATCACCACTCCCCATTTCGGATACTTTCACTTCCCACTTTGTAACGCAATTGAAATTTTAAAGATCATTTTATGTCCTTCCAAAATTATAATGATATTAAAATTGTTATTGTAAATTTTAATTCGTCATAATTAAAAATAAAATATTTAATTGGTTAACAAAATTCAGAAATTTTTTAGTTATTAAACCTGGTACGGTGAACCAGAATATATACCACCACTCCCCATTTGGGATTCTTTTACTCCCCACTTGGTAACGCAATTGAAAGTTTAAAGATCATTTTATTTCCTTCCAAAATTAAAATGATATTAAAACTGTTATTGTAAATTTTGATTGGTCATAATTAAAAATAAAATATTTAATTGCTTCATAAAATTCTGAAATTTTAGATGGTTATTAAACCTGGTACGGTGAACTAGAATATATACCACCACTCCCCATTTGGGATACTTTCACTCCCCAAACATGAAACAGATCTTGATTACAAAAATGAGGTCGGAGTCCGAAGTTACCAAAAAGTATCATAATGACACAATTCAATAATATTTTTTGAACGAAAACATAAAAACACACAAGACTTGAACACACATTTGTCTGAATGTAATAACATCAAACTAAATCTATGGACTTTGCAACATCACAGTAGCACCCATTAATGTAAACCTCAACTATAGGTTGTTTTTGAACCTGGTCCACCTCAAACACCAATCTGTCTCCCTCCTTCAACCTATTTTGAGCACAAAACTTCCTTCATCCTTGTCCAAGCTTTGTTGTTTGGTTGTTTTGCGACACAAGCAGTTTGCATTTAACTCCTCTTCGACGTCCAACTAGATATATGACGTCCACCTCAAGGCTCTTGATGACCTCAGCAAAATCAACATTCAAGTCTTGCTCAGATAATCAACAATAATGTTACCCATTCTATTTTCAATCCATGGATATTAATAGTTTTGAATAGGATTGAGAAAATAAGAATAATAATTACCAGGTGACTTGCATTTGCTTGACATTGAGTCAATGTGACCGCAAAAAGGGATGTACCAGGGTCCACCGCTGCAATGTCTAAGAATGCCTTCATATTCTTTGGTGTGCATTGGCCAATAAAAATCGTTATTTCGAAAGTAGAGTTGCCCACATAACGAAATTGGACGTATGAGTCCCATATCTGTGTGCTGTATGTGTTTTCCAGGTCTTTCCACCCATCCGTTAATTTTGGATTCATTTTATCCATGTTATAGGAAACTACAAAGCGATTTTCAAAGCTATCAAGCAAAGTCCATTGGTGGGTCAGTTCATTTTCAAATGCCGCAGCAAAATGTCGATCCACATGAGCAAACAACTACATTGAAAGTCAGAAAGGTTATATGTCAAATAATGGAAATGTATGTAAACACAGTGTCAAAATAAAGGGTACCACGCACCTAGTCATGTATGTTAATCGTGGTGAAGGTCCACAGCACTTTGGTTGCAGTAGGAGATGCATCACGAACATTAATATCGCCAATACTGCACGAACCAGTCGATTCCATAATATTGGGTTGGGCGTGATGTTTGCGTTCTTTGTTGGCCTATTTGAGAGATGAGGGAGGGTGGTATGCCACAAAACATGACATTAAAGGCATTAAATTATGGTGGTTGAGGACAGGTGGACGAAGGAGGCGGATTGGTAGGTGACGCAGCACTAGGTTTGAATGGTGAATGGAAATTTAATATTAGGCGGTGGTAGTTGAACATTGGGTTCCCCCACAAGGGTGTCTTAGACGTCGTCATTTAGTGCGTCGCTGCAACGTTAATATTGGCCACTTAATTTGTATCTGTTAAGGTAATGAGAATGGTAACAAACAACAATTAATTTATTGCATACTGAAATGGAATTAAGCTAATTAATTACTCATGTAAATGTAATAAATAATACCATAAACGTTGAAAGAAATAATATTTCATTAAATGGAGTAACCATTACAATATGAAATGACCATCCATTTACACACATGTCATTCACAAACAAGAAGACTTCAGTCATATTATGTTTGTGCATTTCATGTGCGGCAAAACCTATGTGGTAGTAAAGATAAACTATGGGAGGTGCATTTCCAAAATTAACTATGTATGCATAACAAAACAGTGATATTAGTTTGGCGACAAAAACATCCCTTTACCACCACATTGTATATGTACGTGACCTTGGTGGACCTACCTAAATTTCTTTTTCAAATGTGGGTTGTTGAAGAAATTTGAGTGTTTCCAAAGTCAGACTCCACAGATGTCAACAAAGACATAAATCCACTATTACGAATGGGTGTGTTCAGTAATGGTGGGCATTCAAAGGAGACATGCTGATGGTCCGATGTTGCACCAAAGTAGGAAGTGTCCTATTAAAAATACAACCAACAGTTACTTGCAGTGATTAATGAAAACATAATATTTGGACTTTTTATAAAATAATATGATTTTACCATTGTAGTTCTTAAAGCCTTATTTTTAGAAGCGTTTGTTCTCCTCCTCTTACATATTTTCTCCACAGTTGGTTGTAGTCTGTTTGAACGTGGTCTTCCCTTCCTCTTAACATGAATTGGGCTTATAACCATTCCGCTGTTGGTTGCAGATGGAGTAACATCATTACTGGTTAGGCACCCACCTCCGTTCGGTGCTACACATTCCATTGGTTTAGTTGGGACCTCTAATGACTTTACTATGAGGTGGAGTTCATCACATAACTATTTTGTTGTATTCTCAGAGTCACAAGCAACCTCAGCTATATCGTAAAAAGTCTTACACAATACTTGGTACCTTTGCATTCGTGGGTCGTCACTACTTCTATTGTAACCTGCATTTATGAGATTGTGTCTCCTTCGCACATATTTTGACCAACGTTGGAGAACATACTTATCGGCTACACATTCAATGTCTTCGTCCCAGGACCAAGAAGCTGTGGCGACACAATATGCCTCTAAACTCAAACAACAAACAACTGCATTCAATATTTGTTGTAACTGAATCGAGTTTCAAGTTGTGCATTTTGTGGTTTTTCTAGCCATTCTACATCCACTCTTCCTTCACGGTATACTTTCAAACAATTTCATCTTTTGATACACTCTTCACGAAGCAATTCATCTTACCCCTGAATTCGTTTTGAACCTCACTAAATTTGGCGTGTGTGTATTCTAATTGAAATTGTCTTTCAATCGGTGATTGAGAGCCACATGCAACAGTTGTATTCGTACATGCGAAGTCCGCTTCAAACTCCTTTTCTGCCTTTTGCCTTAATGCATTGTCGTACTGTACGACAAATTGTTGTAAGGTTGTGCTAGAGTTGATGAATCCATCAAAAATGCATTCATGCCTTCACTCCTTTGTGTGGTTGACATTTCAGCCTAGAAATGACTTTTCAAATAGCAGGGAACCCAACGATGTCTCTCATCATACAACGTACACAACCATTCATTTGCATTCAAGTCATACTTGGTAATAAAATCCACCCACCCTAACTCAAAGTCATTAAT
>Ga0209589_1012729_pt1 | contig 11299 bp, 13 predicted proteins | sample CowpeawhiteBW_FD_187525 | JGI IMG/M metagenome (GOLD analysis project Ga0209589, IMG submission 187525) | Root nodule microbial communities of legume samples collected from California USA - Cow pea white BW (SPAdes) (version 2) | ecosystem: Host-associated > Plants > Roots > Nodule | place: USA...
CTTTTACCAAACTTACTCAATAAATCCAATAATCACAAATCCTAATTAAATCAATCTTTAAGCACAGAAAATTCAATTAAATCCCCAAATTTAAATATTAAATGAGGGCAAAAATTTGAACTCATCACTTACACTTGTCAAGATCGAACTAACACTAGAGTATAACCGCACTCTATCAAGATAGGATTGATTTTCAAGACAAGGAAAATTAAACCCTATAAAGTCTTTGATTAATATTATGCATACCTCTCCAAAAGTTTGACCAAGTGTAGTAAGATCTAGAAGATGGAGCCTAAAAAAGCTTATTAGAATTGATCCAATTCGAAAACTTAGCACAAGAGATTGAACTAGGGGAAACATCATCCTTCACAATCTCAACACAAAGAAAAACATTAAAATCACCAAGGATACACCAACAATCATAAAGATTAACAAGAGTAGACCACAAAGAGTGACGAGCAGTGTAAGTAGTTCCACCATAAACCCCAACATTCTGTAATTCAACATCATTGGCCATAACAAAAGTTATATCATTTCTACTTAATCACAAAAGAGACATATTCATTTTTGTATTATAAGTTGTATATTTATCTTCATTACATTTTCTTTTCTTTTTATCATGTTTGTTAACACTTTATTATGAAGTGAATATTGTCTCTATTTTGACTTTATTTATATAGTTTGTATTCTCTCGATATTTGTCAATTGAATATGAAATTCATATTCGTCCTTGTACTCTCATTTGAATATGATATTCATAGTACCTGTATCACACCTAGCCGATTCCACTAGCATATCAACACATATCACCATTGACTGACACCTATGTCGGTCAAGGCTGGGGGACTAGTGTACCACATCAAGCCAACTTAACAAAATAATGATAAAACGATCACCATACCAAAGCATTCAAGTAACCGGCCTAGGCTTGCCTAACCGGCCAAAACCGGTAACCTAGACGTCTAAAGGAACGACCTGCCTAAGACAACCCATGAGTAACACAAACCGCCAAGGAAAGTAGTCGGTTTAGGCCGACAACCTCAGTATACTCAGTAAAATCGAAGTCCCCCGTGTTCAATACGTCCTAAGGGCCTGGGTTAGGGCCCAGGCCCACTTACAGCCCAAACTAGAGCCCAAGGCAAGGCCCGGCCCATGGGATAACCAGACATAATTAATGCTCTATAAATACACGTGGATCCTAGTAATTAAAGGTACGCATTCATTAATCACTGATTTAACCTTTTGAGAGTTTTGACTCACTTGAGCTCCGGAGCCCCTTCTGTAGGTAACCCCTCCTGGGTCCAAACCGACATGTACCAACCGGGAAGATGCCAACTGAGGAGATAGCGGACTACACAAGTAAGGTGACGCTTGTGCCTAACTTATCTTGTTTGTTCTCTGCAGGAACAATTGACGCCCACCGTGGGACACGAGACGAACACCTTTAGTACCCATTTTTCTCCGAAGATGGTTTGCACCCGCAACAGAGCTGGAGTCAACAAAAAGGCAGATGCCGCTCCCTCAGGACCTGCTGGCATCACCCCTGACTTAGCCGCCATCCTGGACGGCCAAGCAAAGATGCAACAAGAGCTGGCAGATCTGAAGAAGCGCAGTGCTGACGAGATGGAGGCGCTGCGACAAGAGAACTCTCGCCTTAGGCGAAAGATTGAGGTTGATCCTACCCTGAAGGGAAAGGCCAAAGATGCCTTTGAGGTCGCAAGGTCCCCAGCCTTCCAGCCCACGGAGGAAGAAAGCGAATACAACCCCACCCCTCACACCTTTACCACCACCCAACAAACACCCATCCCCTCCACCCACCCCACTCACTTTCCATCCACTCAACCAGGACATACCGTAGCCCCAACCCCTGCCGCTACCCTCCCTACCACCCAGATCCCCTACAACATACCCACCACCCTCCACACCACACATGTTCCACAGTACAACCCACAATACCTTCCAACGGCCCATATCCCTCCTCACAATCTTACCTCTACCTTCCCCGCCATGATCAACCATCCCATCCCACTTCATCTGCTCCTCCGCACCAGCCTAGGCGTCGCCATCCTTTCACCGACTTCATCGCCAACACCCCCTACCTGCCCAGTGGGAACCCTTCACACTGGACCGCTATACTGGTGAGACAGACCCTGACGAACACCTCAAAGTCTACATCACCCATGTCGCCCTGTACACGTCCCAAGACGCAGTCTTCTGCAAAGCCTTCCCCACCACCCTCAAGGGCCCTGCTCTGGAATGGTTCACAACCCTTCCGCCTTACTCCATCGACAGCTTCGACGTCCTTTCACACATGTTCTCCACCCATTTTGCCGGCAATCGTCCACACTAAACTACCACAATCTCCCTCTTGGGCATTAGACAAGAACAAGGCGAACCACTCAGAGCGTTCATAGACCACTTCAGTAAGACAGCTCTTCGCACCCCACACCTCAACCAGGAGATGATCCTTCAATGCATGGCACTTACCCTACAACCCGGCCCCTTCGCTAACAATGTCTACCTCCACCCACATGCCTTTATGCACGAACTTAAATTGCGTGCAGCCGACTATGTCCACATGGAGGAAATGTAGACCCTCTATACCAAATTTTGTAATGACTATGCAGCCACCACCGCCAACCCTACCCCGCAACCTCCCCGCCCTAATACCCGCCCACGCGAGCCCTGCCAACCTCGCTTCACCCGATATGCCCCTCTTACCGTAGCCCGCTCCCGCATCCTCGATGAGGCCCTACAAGCTGACCTCATCCCTCCACCACGTAAGACAACCACACCTCCTAACGCTGATATGACCAAATATTGTTGTTACCACCGCAACCATGGCCACACTACAAAAGACTACAAAGCACTCCAGGATAAGATAGAAGAACTAGTCCGTGCTAGTCACTTTCGTCGCTTCATCCGTAGAGATGACCATCCCTCTCGATCCCGCCACCCCCTCGATCCGAACACAGACGCCCTCCACACGACTCTTGTAACATCCCTAAGGAATATTACTTTGAAAATATCATAAATAATTTAATTAAATTAAATTAAATACGATAATATAAAAATTATTCCTCATTTATATATGCATGTTCCCAAAACGTGGGAAAATTAAAGTCGTAATGTCAAATCATTGTACCGTTTAATAGTTCAAAAACATTACAACTCATAAAAGCCAAAAGTGGCTAATGTTCCAAAACATAAGTACAAAAATTCAAATCTTCAAAAGCTCATAACATGATCCCGCTCTCCAATCTCAAGCGTCTCCTGGCTCACCTGTCAAAACATCTGCTCCCAGATAGTAAATTATCCGATCATCGCCACACACACACAAATAGAGTGAGCTATGCACATTAAAAACAAATCTAAATATGATACCCATCCCAATAAAAATTTACAGGTTAATGTTAATTACAAATTATCCACCCCTGATCTCAGATTCCTTCCTGAGTCATGCATGAAACTAGGTCCTGGGATTTTCACTGTGCTTCCACGAAACTATCCCTTTCGTGGTCCAACCCTACGAGCCAATCCTGCTCATAGTCCAACCCTACAGACTCCTCGCCTGTAGTATCACATCCAAGCTTACTCAGCTTGGACCCTGGCATGCAATCACCATACTATGGACTCCTCGCCCAATAGTAGCCGACGGGAACATCACAGTTCCTTGCCCATCGTGCGCCCAACGCATGCAATCACCATACTAAGGACTCCTCGACCAATAGTAGCCGACGAGAACTCAACTAGTTTCATGCCCATCATGCGTTCAACCACTCAAGCACGTCCCAGACCCCTATTGGACTTAGTCCGTCAAGCCCAAGCACAAAAGGAGTGAACTTAGTCCTTTAACTCCACTAATCAAAGCAAAAATCAATTATACAACCATATACACCGCCTGTCACCGCCTAGACGCCGCTAGACGGACACTGCCAGAATATCGCCTGGCGGCCAACACTCTACCGCCAGGCGCCTGCAACCATACAGGAGCCCTCCAGCTCCGTTACCGCCTGGCGGGCACAACATCGCCGCCAGGCGCCTCCTGCGAATAGTGGCCACTGCCACTAATTTATGACTCTATCGCCTGGCGATTTTGTCCCGCACCGCCGAGCGCTATACCAGTAGTGTTGTGCTACTGGTTTTTGGCATCTTTAACAGGTCTCCTGAAACCTCAAACATCTAATTCAGTGTTCACGCATCAAATATAATATTTCTCTTGATTATCACTAATTGACATACACCTTAAAAACACAAGATATTGCACCCTACAACACGTTCTACAGGTATTCCAAATCACCCACTCTCATATCACGAGTTCACTACATACTGATGTTCTGCTGCTGATGAGCCGCCCGGCGGTAGCCTCAGTGCCGCCAGGCGGTGCGTGAAAAGTTGAGTTCTGCCCAGATTCCTCTCGCACCCAGCAGAATTCTCCAACCCTCCAACATTAATGTATACCTTAGAACAGATACAATTTCGCATACCCACCATATCCAGGGTTCAAAACCTAATCATTCTACCAACGATCACACACAACCAAACCTAGTTCTCCTATCCAATATTATGTAATTCATCCCTGATCTACACATGAACCCTAAAACCCAATTTCAGACACAGACCATCCAATTTCTCCCATTTAGACATTTATAGATAACAACTCATGCAACCAAGGATTATCATATCGTAAGAATTACTTCCCATCATTTCCCACATCATGAAAACATCACGATTCAGCAAAACTGGTTAGGTCCAATGGGTGTCGCCTGGCGGGCAGCGCATAGCCGCCAGGCGGTACATAGCAAAAAACCCATAATTAGCGTCTGGAGGTACGAGTCGCCTAGTGAGCCTTCAACACCGCCAGGCAGTTTCTGGGAATTTCCAGAAATCCGACAAAGTTCAACGCAATCTCAAAGTGCATATTTCAAATCATCTAGAACAGTACGAAAACATATACATGATATATATAACACGCAAAAATAAGCTCCCCTAACCTGGATTAAAGCTTTCCTCGAGTCTTCTACTTCTTTCCTTGACTCCAATTGATCTCCCTTGTCTTCTCTCAATTCAGCCCCCACGGATCCACCTACACTCTCAGTTCCTCATTGAATTTCGCACTCTCTGTCTACCTCACAATACCCTCTGCAGAAAACTCTCTCTTCTCTCACAATTAGGCTCTTTAGTGGTGTTTTAATAGTGGGTTAAGACCTTAAAACGAAAAATTGCATTAAGGGTTAAGGTAATGGCCATTCAAGCTCACTAATTGACTTGTTTTTCCAACTACCCTTGACTGATATTTCTGCTAGGTTTTTCCTCAACCCTTCAACTTCCAAGCAAATCCAAAAATGACAAAAAAAATAGAATTTCATTTGGATATCCCAAGGTTTGAACCCACACCCATGCACATGCCAACTTAATGCCTAACCAATGCAACCAATTCATATTTCATACTAAACAATACAATTCAATAATTATAAATATCCACAACACGTTTTAGTATACACAAAATAATACTAATTTAATAACACACAAAAATAACATACATAGGACTCGAACCCAAGTCCTCTCACACAAACCAAGTACTCTCAACCATTTGAGCTATCACTTTTCCACGTCATACACCCCGCATTTATTACCTTAAGGTTCTCTTTACCCACATTTATCCAATAATTACTTAATTAATTATTTCATTTTTCCCGGGTCTTACATTCCCCCACCTTCAAAAGTTATCGTCTTCAAAAACAAGACTTACCAGGAAACAGATGTGGGTAGGATAACTTCATGCGGTCCTCCATCTCCCAGGTCATCTCCTGAGTTGCCTCATCCCAAAGCACCTTCACCATCTTTATCTCCTTACCCCTCAGACGTTTGACTTGAGAGTCAAGGATACGAACCGGTCCAGCTGGTATGGTCAAATCTTCCCGCACCTGTACATCATCAGCCTCTAGTACATGGTCTGGACTTGCAACGTATTTCCTCAACTAAGAAACATGGAATATGTTGTGCAAGTTCGCTAGATGAGGTGGCAAAGCAATCTCGTAGGCCGCTGGTCCAATTCTCCGTGTGATCTGATAGGGTCTTATAAACCGGGTGTCAACTTCCTTGATTTTAGAACCCTTCCAACTCCCGTGGTTGGGGTAACCCGTAGAAACACATGATCACCTTCATCAAACTCCAATGGCCGCCTTTTTTTATCAGCATAGGACTTTTGCCGACTCTGTGTGGCTCTCATCCGATCTTGGATTAATTTAACTTTTCTAGTTGTCTGCTGCAGAAACTCGGGACCAAGCACAAGGGCTTCCCCATCCTGATACCAACACAGCGATGTTCTACATCTTCAACCATATAATGCTTCGTAAGGGGCCATTCCAATACTAGCATGATAGCTATTATTTGTATGTGAATTCCACCAAGGGTAATACATCGTTCCAATTTCCCAAATGGTCCAACACACAAGATCGCAACAAGTCTTCCAATGTTTGTATAGTATGCTCAGACTGACCATCCGTTTGGGGATGATACGCTGAACTCATCCTCAATTGGGTTCCCAAGGCTGCTTGCAAGGATTACCAAAATCGTGAGGTGAACCTCGGATCCCGATCCGACACTATGCTTTCTGGCACCCCATGTAACCTCACTACTTCTCGTACATAAGTTTCTGCTAGTTTATCCATCGACCATTTCTGATTTATAGGTAAGAAGTGCGCACACTTAGTCAATCTGTCCACAATTACCCAGACTGAGTCATGACCTCTGGTCGATTTCGGCAAGTGTGTCACAAAATCCATGGAGATACTGTCCCACTTCCACTGAGGTATTTCCAATGGTTGCAGGGTACCTCCCGGCTTTTGATGTTCAATTTTGGCCTTTCGACATACCAAACATTGAGCAACAAAGTCGGCCACATTTGAGCTAGCACTTTTCCACGTCATACACCCCGTATTTATTACCTTAAGGTTCTCTTTACCCACATTTATCCAATAATTACTTAATTAATTATTTCATTTTTCCCAGGTTTTACAACTCCCGTCATGACAGATGCCCTGCCCAACCTGCTAACCAGGAACTCGAACCGGCCCGCACCGACATCACTCCCACCGACCCTCCCCTGCGTGGCACCATTAACACCATCTCTGGTAGTTTCGCTAGTGGAGGATCCACCTCTTCTACACGAAAGAAACACCTCCGCCATATCCAATCCATCAACCACATCACCCATTCCCACCACAGACGTTGCATGCCTCCCATCATCTTCATAGATGACGAATTTCATGGCCTCGACCATCAACAAGATGACCCCATGGTCATCACTGTTGAAATCGAAAACTACGCCGTTAAGAAAGTCCTTGTCGACCAAGGCAGCTCTGTTGACATCCTCTACTGGGCCACCTACCAAAAACTCCAACTTCCGGACACCACCATGGTCCCGTATGACGAGCCGATCTATAGCTTCTCTGGCGAACAAGTATCCACCCGTGGCTACATCGACCTCCACACCATCTTTCGTGAGGGAACCCAAACCAAAACCATCCCAATCTGTTTCCTTATCGTCGACGCGCCAACATCCTACAATGTCCTCCTGGGTCGTCCTTCCCTCAACACCCTTGGCGCTGTCGTCTCCACCCCCCACTTGGCCATCAAGTTCCCTTCTCCCTCCTGTGACATCCTCACAATCCACTGCGACCAGCGCTTAGCACGCGAATGTTACATGGCCAGCCTGCGCTCGCAGCTTCCAATTCAACAAACCAACCACATCGAGCGACCACCTAGCTCCGGCATTGCCCTGTCAGGCGAAGATCTAGATCCCAGAGTAGGCCGTGATGTCCGTCTCGAACCAGTTGAAGAGACCTCCCCTCTTGAACTTCCCAACGACCACTCTATCAACCTAGGCACCGGTTTGAACTCTGACGAGCGTACCATCATCACACCCATCCTCACCAACAACACAAACCTTTTCGCTTGGTCAGCCGCTGACCTACATAGGGTGGACCCTCAAGTGGCATCCTACAAACTATCTATCTACAAAGAAGCTCGATATGTATCCCAGAAGAAATGCAAACTTGGCGAAGAACACTGATTAGCGGCTAAGGTTGAGGCCAACAAGTTACTGAACGCATAATTCATAGAAGAGGCTCACTACACCACTTAGCTTTCTAATGTAGTCTTGGTGAAGAAAGCCAATGGCAAATGGCGGATGTGTGTAGACTACACGGATCTGAACAAGGCATGCCCTCGCGATGCCTACCCCTTGCCCAATATCGACCGACTTATTGATGGTGTAGCAGGGAATAAGGTGCTAAGCTTCTTGGATGCATATTCTGGATACAACCAAATCTCCATGGCCATATCTGACATGCACAAAACCGCCTTCATCACGGACGACGCCAACTACTTCTATAAAGTTATGCCTTTTGGTCTTAAAAACGCTGGAGCAACCTACCAACGGCTAATGGACAAGGTCTTCAGTCATCTCATGGGACAATGTGTCGAAGTATATGTTGACGACATGGTTGTCAAGTCTCCAAGCCACCATCAACATGTCGAGGACCTCTCGACCATCTTCTCCGCACTACGCCAATACAACCTCCGCCTCAACCTTGACAAATGTGTATTCGGCGTCGACCGTGGTAAATTTCTTGGGTTCATGTTGACCCAACGCGGCATAGAAGCCAATCCCGAAAAATACAAGGCCATTATTGAGATGCGCAACCCCACTACCATCAAAGAGGTCCAACACCTTATAGGCCGCCTCACAGCCATTTCCCGTTTCCTACCCAAATTAGCCGAACAAACCCAACTCATCGTTCAACTCCTAAAGAAATCCACCTTGTTCATGTGGACTGGTGATTATGAACAAATCTTCCAGAAACTGAAAACAACCCTTACTTCGCCACCTATCCTCCACAAGCCGGACACTTGCCAACCCCTCCTTGTATACATCACGGCCACTGACCACACCGTCAGCGCTGCGCTCGTACAATAAATAGAAGGTACGCAACATCCTGTGTACTTCGTTAGCAGAACACTGCAAGACCCTGAAACCAGATACCAAATGGTGGAGAAACTAGCCCTATCCCTGGTCCACACAGCCCGCCGTCTACGCCCATACATCCAAAACCACAGCATCATCGTCAAAACCGACTACCCAATCCAAAAAATACTGCAAAAACCAGATCTAACCGGACGGATGTCATCCTGGGCCGTCGAGCTGTCGGAATTCAACATTCGCTACGAACCTCATGGCCCCATTAAAGCCCAATGTCTCTTAGACTTCGTCAACGACCTTCAGTACACACCCACAGAGGACTAGTGGACGCTCCATGTGGATGGTTCCTCAAATCCAAAAGGTGTCGGCGCTGGCATCGTGTTAGAAGGCCCTAATGACATCCTTATCGAAAGATCCCTTCACTTTGCCTTCAAGACATCAAACAACCAAGCCGAATACGAGGCTATCCTCGCCGGCCTTTTCCTTGCCCGTGAAGTAGGTGTCAAGACGCTAACGTGTAAAACTGACTCCAAGCTTACTATAGGGCACCTAAATGACGAGTTCCAGATCAAAGACCCTATCCTTCTACAATATTACCATCTGGTCCGTGTAGTCATTCCATCCGCCTTTGAACGAGTCTGCATCGAACACTTTCCAAGGACTGACAACATCAGAGTTGACATCCTCTCCAAATTGGTCAGCACCAAGTTAAAAAGTTGCCATCGATCCCTGTTACAACAAACATTATCTACGCCCTCCATCACACATACCTATCAAAACCTAACCCACGCCCCAGCTGACATCATCACCCCCTCCCAAAGCCATAACTGGACCACACCCTATATCCAATACCTAAAAACTGACAACCCCCCTCAAGATGCGAATAAAACTTTGCTGGCCAAGGCCGCCAGGTACACCATAATAGGCGATGATCTTTACAAACGCAAGTACGATCAACCCCTCCTTAAATGCGTCACGGCAAAGCAAGCACATTATATTATTAAAGAACTACACGAAGGCATTTGTGGCTACCATTTCGGCACGCGTACCATGGCTACCAGAATTCTTAGAGCCAGGTACTTCTGGCCGACTATAGAAGCAGATTGCCAGGATTCTGTCCGAAAGTGCAAACCATGCCAGAAACATGGCAACCTTATCCACCAAAAACAAGAACAACTACACCACATACTATCCCCATGGCCATTCGCTAAGTGGGGAATGAATATCCTCGGCCCTTTCTCACCCGGCAAAGGGTAGGTGAAATTCCTAATTGTAGTCGTCGACTACTTCACCAAATGGATAGAAGCCAAGCCGCTAACCACCATCACGGCCCAGCAAGTTCAGCAATTTGTTTGGAAAGATATTATATGCAGATATGGCGTCCCACATACCATCATCATAGATAATGGCCGATAATTTGTAGATAAGGAGCTAGCCAAGTTCTACACTGGCCTGGGCATCAAACACATCACAAGTTCTGTAGAACATCCACAAACCAATGGACAAGCAGAGGCGGCAAATAAAGTTATCCTAGTGGAGCTACGCAAGAGATTAGATACCGCCAAAGACCGATGGCCCGAAGAGTTAGTAGAAGTGCTATGGACTTACAGGTGCACCCCTCAATCATCAACAAACGAATCCCCATTCAACCTAGTTTACGGTGTAGACGCCATGATACCGGTTGAGATTGGCGAACCATCCATGGGTCGAGAACTATACGGCCCAACCCACAACCACCAAAACATGGCTATACATCTCGACCTCCTACCCGAACTCAGAGAAAAAGCCCAGATACGCAATTTAGCTGCCAAACAAAGAGCTGCTAGAAAGTATAACACAAACTTATGTCCATGATCGTTCGCAATCGGGGACTTAGTATGGAGAATGGCCAGCAATGCAAGAAAGAAGGATGGCAAATTCTCCGCCAACTGGGACGGCCCATACCGCATACGTGAAGACGTAGGAGGAGGAGCTTATCGCCTTGAACATTTATCCGGGGAAGAAATACCTAACACTTGGAATGTATCCCACCTCAAACTTTATTTCAGTTAAATGTATGCTGCAATAAGCCGAACACTTGTAACCCTGGGTGTACTCTTTTTCCTCACCTGGTCTTTTTTCCCTAAGGAGGGTTTTGGCAAGAGAGGTTTTTACGAGGCACCCCATATTCAATAAATAAAACAAAGGGTTCTCAACTATACAACTTTCCTACGTTTTTACTCTCATATTCGTTTAAGTTCCCCACCCTTACCACAAGTAAGCGGCCTGGGTCGAACACCCTTAATTTGTGCTTAAATCGTCTTAGTTCCCCAC
>Ga0209589_1012734_pt1 | contig 11296 bp, 5 predicted proteins | sample CowpeawhiteBW_FD_187525 | JGI IMG/M metagenome (GOLD analysis project Ga0209589, IMG submission 187525) | Root nodule microbial communities of legume samples collected from California USA - Cow pea white BW (SPAdes) (version 2) | ecosystem: Host-associated > Plants > Roots > Nodule | place: USA...
ATTCCAGTTACTTCCTAATCAACCCAACAATCCCATATTCAAAACCCCAATATGATCATACACATTCCAACAAGAAGTCTATGACAATAATTCATTATACAATTTTATACGGACATTGGAGACTCAGTAGTCCATTATATTCACCCAATTTAGCATCAAAAACCATCAAACAGGACGCAGCCAAGGTCGCGCCGCCGGGCAGGAACTCATCGCCGCCAGGCGACTCAAACCAAAACAAGAACATACGCTCACCTCTGATGAGCCGCCTGGCGGTAGGGATCAAACCGCCAGGCGGTTTTTGGGAAAAACCCAAAAACCCAATCGAAGAGTGCAGAAAACAGGTGAAAGCATGCGATTTCAATTAGTTACGATACAGTGGAACGTACATGTATTAAAATATCAACAAAACAACTCCCCTTACCTGGATTCCTTGCCAAATTCGAATTTGTATGCCTATCCCCTCACAAAACCTTCTTAGCCTTTGTTTCTAGTCCAATCCTTGGTGATTTCAGTCCCACCACTTCTCTCAATCAACCCCAAGACTCTAAAAAAAACCTTTGCTTATGGTGAGTACGAATTTACAGTGCACTCTTTCTCAAAATTGGCAAAAAGAAATTATTTAGTTCTCACCAAGGTTTGAACCCACACTCATGCATATACCCAATTAAGGCCAAACCATTCAACCAATCCTTATTTCATGATAAGTCCAATAATTCTAGGAGTTTATCATCACACCACGCATCCAATATATAATTACATAAAAAATGCATAATTTAATAACATCCAAGTGACGCACATAGGACTTGAACCCAAGTCCTCACACACAATAAAATATTCTCAACCACATGAGTTAGCACTTTTTCACGTCATAGCTCCTCACATTTATTTCTTTAAATGTTCTCATTGCCCGTCCTAATTAAATAACTATTTAATTTTTCCCGGGTCTTACACTCAACGCCAGAAAGTGGTGCCCAATGTTGATCAATTCGCAAAAACCAACGCTCAATGTCACCTGGCCAACACTCGGCACCAATCAATTCGCAAAAATGAGCTCTCAGCGCTGCCACGTGGGGCTTAGCGTTGTATCAGATATCAACAACATCAAATTAAGGTTTTTGAGCAATATGGACCTGTTTCATTACTCCAATTGATACTTCTACTATAGATAGTGGTTTAAAAGAGTTTTAAGTTATAGTAGGTCGCACCAATTAGATTCATGATCCAACAACTCCATCTTTCTCAAATACCCCCAATTCAAATAATACAATCAATTCAATTAAATCATTTAAAAGATCAACATACCACAATCACAAGCATCCATAATTCATCATATCATACCAAATACTTCACAATCATACAAGATATGACTCGCTAACACTAAAAGCTATTAGTTTCCCTTATCCTACTTAGGTCGCTTTATAAACGTTAAACACCTCTAACTCCATAGGATGCTCTATCTACACATAGAAACATCACAAGAACGATTAGAACATATCATTATGATCATTGATCAACAGAAACTCATACTGATGATTAAAACAAGGCATGCAAGCAAAAGATGGCCCACATGTGAGAGAAAACAAAATTAGACCAAAAAGAGGTGGAAACTCAACTTACGCGAACGGAGAAACTGATCGGTCCAACTTGAAGAGCTTGTCGAGATGATCAATCTACGGTCTCGGTTCTTCAATCAGATGACCAGAGAGACAAAAATCCTAGAGAGAAGTCAAAGAATTCTAGAAAAGTTATCTCTATAGAGATAGTGTGTTTTAAAATATTGAAACTCTTTTAGAACGATTCTATTTATATTAAAACATTTTAACATTAAAATAATTGAGTCTTGCTATTTTTAAACTTCTATCACTTCTGAAATGTCATTTTCTAGATTATTCTCAATTTTGTTTTTTTTAAAGCACTTTTTTTTTCTTTATTTATGCGGAAATTGTTAAATTGTGTTTATCCATTTTATGCCTTGAAAAATATCAGTTTGTATTACAAATCTGGTCTAAAATATTTTCACAGTAAAAAATAAAGAGTAAGTTTTTTAATTATATATTAATATCAATTTTTATTTTAATAATTACAGATGATAATTATTTAAAAATAAATAAATATTTAATTACTTTAATAACTTATAAAATTCCATATTTTTACTAAGATTATAATTTATTTTATTATACTAAAAATGAAATTTATTAATCTATTTTTCTATTTTTTGATACTGAATTATCTTTTCATCTAAATTGCATAGTTTATGGATTAAATAAATTTTACTTGCATATTTTCTGGACTATTCCGAATTTATATCACCAAACTTAATTTAATTATTTTTATTAATTATACATTATTCAATGGATGGAATGAATTCTTATTATACAAATAGATCCTGAGAAATCTCAATATGCTTTTGAAGGTGCTAAGTAACCTACTTGATATGTGGGTTTTGTGGGCCATTTGAAAAAAAAAATGGTTTAAAATATATATTATATAAGCATTTTTTTATAATACGAACTTATGCAAGTATAACATAACGATATTCTGAATTTTTGAACGAAGTTATATTAGTAGTAACCCAAAACCTTAATAGCTTATTACTTGTACAATTAAAATGACTGAAAAGAATATACACAAATTACGTAACTTATAATTTTTTGATCTAATCTATTTACTTGTAATTATTCGGTTTGAGATATTCAATTATTCGGCTTATTATATTTGGGTATCGAAATATTTAGAATAAATCTCAGTGATAGATAAATGAATATCATATATTATTGTTTTCCAAACAGGTTAGAAATATTAATATAATATAATATATTAATAAAGATATTTAGTAATTGAATGTCTTTGATCTTATACTCCAAAAATCTATACATACAATTAACTTTTACACATTCAACTCTCGTACTTAATTCTTAAAACTTTTACTATTTTGAATATTGAAAAGTTTTTACAAATAAATATTTTTGGATTATTAATCACTTCAGAGACACTCGATTAAATTCGATAAAAAAATACTTGGTATTAATTTTAATTTGATTTGCGCGCATAAAAGTGAATGATGTCACACCTTATTATAAATGAGGAGACAGCAATTATCCATTTTATATTAAAAAATGAGAAGCACATGGCCAAGTTGTATCTGCTGCATTCTTCACTTTCAACGCTTTGGTTAACGCGAAATTGAAAGTGTAAGAAAACACTCGCAAGACTAATTCAACGAAACCTATGGCAGAAAAGAAAATGTCAAATATTTGACTTTTAGAACATTCAAGTGCAAATCTTAACTGTAGATTCGACCGAGTAAATTATAAACATTTTCTCACAAAATGTTGGATTTATGAAAATAATATATATCTTAAAAGTTTTACATTAGGATAAATAATGAATCGGGATAATAGCTATATAATAAACTTAAAATTTATGATATTTAATGTTTTAGTTAAAATACTTTAAGTTTGTATCTGATTTTTGTTAATACTTTAGTAGTATAGTGTTGTGAGGTTTGATTTAAATTCTTAATTTGAAAACTGAGTGTATTTGGGATCAAAGAATATAATTAAGTGATATATGTGTTGTAAAAATTTTAGATAGTATTATTTTCTAATTGTTATTAGACAATGATTGTGATTTTTTTTTTGAGTTTGTAGTTTCACTTTATATTCTTGTATTCTTGTGTTAATTGCTTTTCTCTTATTCCTATATTAGTTAAGTAATTCTTCATCACATTTTCTTTATGACAAAATAGATTTAGTAATGTATTGAAATTAGAATTTGGCCTAAAGCTACACTTTTTAACTTTAAGCAAACACTCTTCTTATTCATGTTCTTATTCTTGTTCTTGCATCATATAGCATGCCTAATAAAGAAGAGAGAGAAAATGACAATAAAAAAAATGAAATATGGATATAATAAAATAACTTTATAACTTTTTTAAAGTGAAATGAAGAATATAAACTTGAAAAAAAGCGGTTGCACTTCTGTTCTTTTTTTCTTTCAGGCCATATTCTCACCCAAGCCCTCATTCCTCAATCTTCTTCTCTCAATTTTTCTCTCCATGCTAATCCATTTTAAAAATTGATAGCACTATTGAGTAACCAAAGGATTAAGGATCATTCTGAACCAATTGAATTTTGAAATAGAATAAATTTAATTTTTACTTTTTTTCTTTGAAGCAATTTATTTTCTCCTTTTCATGTGGCATTTTTCAATTGCATGTGATTTTTTCTATACTCTAGGCAAATCTTTATTTGTTAGTGATCATAAAATCATACTCTGATCATTGATTGGTCTTTTGTTTGTGTAGATAGAGATATTTTTTTAAGCTTTGAAGTTGTGTAGAGAAAGAGCACTATTAGGAATATACCTTAAGGTAAGGGGAACTAATCATTTAAAAGTTTTTCTCTTTATTTGAATGATTTTTCGAAACTTATGAAATTGTTTAGTACTGGTGTTGTTGGAATTAAATTTGGGGGTTTTTCTTTTGTGTTATGGGGTGGGTTTTGATGTGGGTATGAGTGATGTGAGCAACAAGACAAAAAATGAAAAATGTGGAATGTTGGTAATTATGATGTATTTATGTGAATTGTCATTGTCCTATGATGGAAATTTGGGGTAAAGAGATGTTATTATGCATAATTATGAAAGAAATGGTGATGAAAACTAGTGGGTTATTGTGCAAATATGGGTTGAAGTGTTTATCATGCTTAAAGTTGAGTTTATAGAAATTACAAAAAAAAAATGAATTAAAGTTATGTAGTTGAAATCTGAGTGCATGTTAGTTTAATTGATTTGAGTTTTTTTTAGATAAAGGAAGAAAATACATTATTTATGTCTACTGCTATAGATTTTTATGTGTGTTAATTTTGAATGTATTTTCACTTATATGTTGAGTGAAAGGAGTGAATGGTTGAGAATTAGTGCAATAGAACATGTATGAGGATTGCGAATTTTGGGTGAGTGATTGTCTTGGATGCTAAAATTTGTAGATCTACACTTGGTGTTTTTCCACCTAGCGCATATATCGTTGGGCAACAATCATAACTTTGATTTTTTTTTAAATGAGTAATCTTAGGACCTTGTTTGAAATATTGATGTGTGGTTGTGTGTGGCTGAGTCCTAGTAATTATTTTCATGGGAAAATACTATTACTTACGTTGTCAAAGTGTATTAAAGGGGACTTTGGAGAGTGAGACTATCATGAATCAACTAGTGTCTAAGTCACATAGAGTAGAACATTTAGGTGGTGTGAATCAAAAGAGGCTCCACATGGTAGACAATATGGTATGAAATAGGATCATACTTAGAGAGCTAGTAGGGTTAATCTTGTCATGACTTGGTTTGGGGATATTGGTCTTGTGTGTTGAAACATCAATTGAGGAATAATGAGCAAGCATGACATGCGCAGAGTTTCACGAGTTCATTCAATACATTAGTCTTTTTTGGAAGCAAGAGTCTAGATGTGTTATGATAGTTCTATGTTTGATCCTTGCTCTCCTATTTGATATTTTACATATTTCAAATATTTAATTACACAACCTTTATAAAAAGAAGAAAGAAGAAGATATAATATATTTAGATTGTGATTTATTCTTGTAAAAATTATTTTACCATTACACTTGGTGTGTCCTTTGTTTTCTTCTCATTTTTTTTGCGATGATTATTTCACACGCACACACACACAGACACACGCATACGCACACATGCACAAAGTATATATATATATATATATATATATATATATATATATATATATATATATATATATATATATATATTTGTATGTATATATATATATATATATATATATATATATATATATATATATATATATATATATGTATGTATGTATGTATGTATATACAACACACTAAACATCCCACCCACACACACATATACGAGATCAGAAATAGGAATTGAAAGCGATAGTAGCATTGAGTAGGAGGTAGCCATTAAAGGAGTAGTATAGTAATATTGATGATGATATGCCTTAGTCTTTTGTGAAACCGTGTTAAGTTCTTAATCATATTTTGGAGTACTTATGAGTTGTGTTAATTACATTTTTGAGATACAATGTACTCTAGTTTGAGAACTGATATGTAATCTAGTGTAATTGTAATTACTAATGTTACTTTTTAGTTATACTAATTTTATTATTACTATTTAAAATGATTAGAAAAATAGGTTTGTTACATTTTGGTATCAGAGTACCTCGAACCTTAGGCGAACTACTGGAGTGGAGTGTTATATTTCTGTTAAGTAGGTTGTGTGCTCCTCTTAGTAATAATTATGTGAGAGTTTGAAGCATTTCAATCATAGGATTGGCCTGAAGGTTGTAGGTTTGTTGTGTTTTGTAGTATGTATAATTGTGCAAGTCCAATTTGTCATATTTGGTTGGTGAAAACAACAATTTTAAGAAAGAAAGAATCTTGAGTTAGTGATGAGGGTGCACACTCATGATTAAATATAAGATTATCTTCTATCTCAAATCTGAATGTTTTAACTTGATAGTGGTTTGATGATAGCATATGTTTTATCTTAGGCAAATTGTTTTGAATAGTTATTATTTAAGGTGTGTAACTTATTGACTGAAATATTTTGGTTTTGGTAGAACTATTTCAATTGTTAAACATTTAGTTGTAGAGTTGGAAGTTGTGTTTCAAGTTTGCAGCTTAGTGCTATGAATGATTTTGGTGAAGCATTGTATATGTGGTAGGCATTTTATTATTGCTAAGGGACACCAATTCTAAGTTATTTAAGGTGTTAACCTTTAAATTATCTAACATAATCTTTGGGATGATTTTAGGAATTATGCAATTATATTATTAGAAGAGTTCAAGAACTTACATGGATCAATTGCAAAGTTCTCTTGATCAATGTTTTTTTTTTCTTACTTCTCTTCAATGGCTTCTTGATAATATAGAATTACCCATTACAAAGTCTTATCATGTCAAAGTCACTTTTCTTTACATTTTAGAAACGTAAATCTTTTCCACTTTTCCACTTTTATAGAAGCAACTGTCATATCAATTTCTAGTATTTTAAAACTTTAATAAAATACTATAATACCCTATGAAGTGAGAAGTGAGGGAATTAATTTAATAAATCTAAAATACAGTTATATTCTACTAATCATCACATTAAAATCTTTACGTTAAAGTTATTTTTTAAATTACATCATCAGATATTAAATTAATATAATTTAATAGATTTTAATCTATGTGAATTACATTCTTATTCTTAAGGATGAAAATAAGGCAATACCGTCATATAAGAGGATATAGAATGAATATTTGCTTTTTGAGTGTAGGGTGAGTTACATGATTTAGTTGTTTCATGATCTAGTTTCAAATAGAGGATGATCGAAAGCATTAGATAAACAGATAAACAATATATTGATGGTATGTTGGGTTATATGTATTTTTTTTATTAAGTAACCATTGAATCAAATTCATTACAAATCATTTATTAAAGTGGTATTGTTGGGTTATAGTAAATCTTGATATGTTATGCTATATTTAAAAAAACAATTGTTAACATTTAATTATATAAATGTCATTTTAAGTTTTTAATTGATTTTTTATATGTTCAAGCATTTTTTTCTATAATCTATAACAATATATAAAGATAATTCCCTCTTTTGCGTCTACATTTCAAAATATTAATTTTACCATTTAAAATATAATTATTTATAATTTTTTTTAAAATTGACCGTTACTTTTACAAACTTTTTCATAAAATCGTCTATCTTTGCTCTTATAATTTTTTCTCTATTTATCAACAGTTATTTTCTCAATCTTTTTTTATATATTTCACTTTATTTTTAATAAATATAATTTTATTTTATATATTAACTTAATAACATTATATTATCATCACCTACTAATATAATATTATGTATATTTAGAAAATGTATACACACGACAACGCACAAACACACACACACATACATATATATATATATATATATATATATATATATATATATATATATAAATTATAATATTATCGTTTTTCAAAAAATAATATATAAAAATAAATTTTTTAAATTATTTTATATCTTAATTTTTAATTCATAAAACAAGGTTGATGGTCAAAACGAATTAATAGGTTAAAAGTTGAACTCAACTTGCCAAATGCAGACCGACAGGCCGATCTACATAGTAAAACTCATTTTACCACTCGAAAGATATAAAATTTATCGAAGATTATAATTTTAAATAAATTCTGTTTGATACTGACAAATATTTAAAAATTAAGTACATAATTTGTTTGGATGGTTGGGTTTTTCTTTCTGCACTTATTTTGAAATACTTTTTATGCTTCAGATTAATTTTGAAAGACTCATTCAAAATGAACTGATTCAAGAAAATTCTGAGGTGTAACAAGAAATTCTCTTGGTCCAATAAATATTGTTTTGCAACCCAGAATCGCCGAATTTCCACTCCTACGTGTGTTTTGAACTGCCACTCCATTCAAGTGAACAATGTACAATACAAATATGAATGAAGCCACAAGCTAACACATCTTTCATTCATGAATCAGGGCTATATTTTTATATATATTTACCAAAGAGTCTAACTAGTGTTGATTTAACGCTAATCCACGTAAAAAAATATGATAACATTTCTAAAACGATAGATTTATATAAGTTTAATAATATTTTTCATCCCAATTTTGATGAAACTTATTTAGTTTCTTAATTTTTTTTAGTTTCTTAATTTTTTGGTCTTAATATAATTTTTTTTTAAATCAACGTAATCATTTCCTTGCACTGAAAAATTTTAAAACAACTACAAACTAAGAAAATTATTAAATTATTTATTTAACTGCTTAATTTTCTTTCTTTTTTTTTTTTGTTTAACGTTAAATTTGAACTCATACTTAACATTAGATTCTAAATTACTTAACATTAGATTCTAAATTATTTTTTAATTAATGATAAAGATTAACAACAATACTAGATCAAATCTTAGTAACTAATATTAGAGATATAAATTTAGATTTTAATTTATAAAGCAATTATAAACTTTTATTAATAATTATTATTATTTTAAATACTATTAATTTTTAACTTATAAAATATTATTTTCTCTTCTTTATGATTTTTCTATGCTCTAGACATATCTTTATGGTCATAAAATCATGCTCTAATTGTTGATTAAACTATCTTTGTGTATATAGAATTATTTTAACATTTGAAGTTGTATAAGGAAAAACAATATTAGAAATCTACTTTAAGATAAGGGACCATTTAGAAGGTGTTAATTTTCTTAAAATATTAAGTTTTGGTTTTGAGATTTAATTTAGTTGGGGTATTCATAATTTTATCTTTTCCGAAATAGGTGAGAGGTGACAAATTTACATTAGAAAAATTATGATAAAAAGTAGAAGAATTGATTCTTTTTTCAAAAGGAATGCTTGTGATGAAGATGAAAAAATGTATCTACATCATCTAAACTTGAGAAACTTCACAATAATCCAAAAAATGAAGAAAATGAAAAACAACTATATAAAGTTCCAAGAGTTATATACAATGAATTTGAAAATGCTTTAGAATGTGATCCAGGAAAACGTCATCAAATTTGGCAATACCCACCAAATCAAATTGATGAGGTACGAAAGACTTATCTAAAATGAGATTCATATTAAATGCATCTAGAAAATTATCCGTTGTTTCCTAAAGATGGTTATCCAAAAAGATTTTAATACACATGATTTAACTTATTTCATTCATGGCTAAAGTATTCAGTATTCGCAGTTAAAAAATGTTGCATATTACTTAATGTGCTATCTTTTTAGTAAAAAATCAAGCAGATGACTTGACTCAAATGTTTTTATTGTTACATATAATTGAATTGATTTTCATTAAATTCTAGTTGACATTTAGTTGATTATCATCAACATGTTTTAACTTTTTTTAGTGTTTTTTTATAGGTTTTAAAATATTTTATAACAAGCACTATAATAATCCATATTGGAAGGGATATTGCAACAAACTTCAGTTATGATTTCATTATTCAAGATTTTAAGTAATTGAAAGAACATTGAGAAACACTAAAGGTAAATTTTGCTTTTTTTAATATATGATTGTTGATAATAAACTTTATGTTACACTTTCATATATATTATTATCATATTTTTTGGATTCTATTATCATATATGCTTGTTTTGAATATAGAAAATTATGTGAGGAAATAATTTATTTTAATGTAGAAAAAAATAATTTACATATAAAAAAATAATTTTGGCTCCCCTAAGATTTTGGTCCAAGTTCCACCACTAATGGTGACTATGGTGAATGGTAGATACGCGAAAGCTTGGTGTTGAGAGAAAATGACTCTCAATTTTTGTGATTTAATGGTGAGATGAAGGTTATATGTGGTGATCTAAGAGATGTTAGGTCAACTCTAAAGAAAGGGGTGCTAGAGATACCTCTTAGAATGCTCTAGCAAGTGACTAAAAAAAGAAGTATGACTCAAATTTAAATTTGGCAGTATAAAATTAACATTCTCAAAGTGAGAAATACATCGGGAGACACCTTTATTTATAGAGTAAGGTGTCTCCAAAATGGTCCAAACCCTAAAATGCTAACATGCACCAAAACCCTAAAAATGCTATCTTGGTGAATGAGAGTTTGACATGTAGCAATCCTCACTCTCACAAAATGAATCACTCATATGTTGTCACGTGGAAAGCTACTCTATGAAAAGTCTCTCTTACAGGACAATAACATATGACCCCTACCTTTGTAAGAAAACTTTCCATTAAGGGGTGAAGGAGAGCTTGACATGTGGCAATCCTCACTCTCACAAAACGAACCACTCATGTGTTGCCATGCGGAAAGCTACTTTATGAAAAACCTCTTCTATAAGACAATGACACATGGCCACTACCTTTATAAAAGAACTATCCATTAAGGGCTTGCCATGTGGCATGTGTGGGATGCCCTTCCCAAGCTAGCTAAATTAACATAATTAAACATAAAAGAATTACTTAAGCTAGGCGCATATGATACTCCCTACTTAAGCAAAATTATTTTTAAAACCCTACACTACATGACCTTTATTACAAGGCCTTCAAAGGAAAACCTATACTACACGACCCTTAATATAAGGTCTAAAAAAGCTCCATTATGGCCTAAGTGAAAAGGAGTTTAACTTCACCTTTACTAGATGTTGCTAACTCTTCTTGAATTTGCTTAGCCATGCTTCTTGTGATTGGACCCATCACTTATATATATATATATATATATATATATATATATATATATATATATATATATATATATATTTTT
>Ga0209589_1012736_pt1 | contig 11296 bp, 7 predicted proteins | sample CowpeawhiteBW_FD_187525 | JGI IMG/M metagenome (GOLD analysis project Ga0209589, IMG submission 187525) | Root nodule microbial communities of legume samples collected from California USA - Cow pea white BW (SPAdes) (version 2) | ecosystem: Host-associated > Plants > Roots > Nodule | place: USA...
AATTTAAAAGATTGAAGTAAACAAACATTTAAAATATCAATTATGTTCTTTGTATCATTTTGATCAAATGATGTATTATAACTTTTATTAGTGTATAAAAAAGAGATTTATTAGAATTTAAAAGATTGAAGTAAACAAACATTTAAAATATATTTTAATTTGAATATTTGTTTTTCTTTTATAATTTTTAAAAAATATTTTTAAATTTTCAATTATGTTTCATTAATATTTGCAAATTTAATAATTGTTTTAGTTCTCATGAAATTTTATTTTGTATTATAATATAAAATGTAAACAATTATAATTTATTTTAAAGTATTTGATATCGAAGAAACAACCATCATTCTAATATTGAATATTTGATAATGTTATGTTTCCTTTATCATAATTTTTTTATTATTTTATAAAAATTAATTAAAATTAATATTGAAGTAGTAAGAAAATGGGTATGAGTACGAGATTATACCCGTTACCCGGTGGAGATGGGGATGGGTCAAAAGTTTAATACCCGTTGGGTTTGGGTATGAGAATGGGGATGAATTTTTTTTACGGGGATGGGTATGGGATAGCGAAACCTGTGTCCGCCCCGCCCCGTTGCCATCCCTAATGGTATGAAAGGATAAGCAATTTTCTCTTATCAAAAGGTTATGCTAGAGGTGTAGTGGATAAAACACTCTTCATTAGAAAACATGAAAATGATGTTATACTTGTTCAAGTGTATGTTGATGATATTATCTTTGATTCAAATAATAACACATTGTGTGAAAAGTTTGTTGCAGCTATGTAGTGAGAGTTTGAGATGTCCATGATGGGTGAGCTTACCTACTTTCTAGGGCTGCAACTCAAGAAACTCAAGCATGGAACATTTTTAAACCAACCAAAATACTGTTTTGACTTTGAAAAAGTTCAAAATGGAGGATTGCAAGCAAGTTGCCACTCCAATTGCAACAAATTGCCTTATGGATGCAGATGAGGCTGGCCAACCAGTGGATTCAACCAAATATATAGGGTTGATTGGGTCTTTGCTCTATCTTACAGCAAGTAGGCTAGATATTCAGTTTGGAGTATGCTTATGTGCTAGATTTCAAGCAAATGCAAAGGAATCACACTTTAAGGCTGCAAAAAGGATTCTAAAGTACCTTAAAGAAACAACCAATGTTGGTTTATGGTATCCATGTGATTCTAACATAAATCTTAGTGTCTTTTCATATTTGGACTATGTAGGGTGCAAATTGGATTGGAAAAGCACAAGTGGTACTTGCCATTTGCTTGGTTCAAGTCTAATCTCATGGAATAGCAAAAAGCAAGCATGTGTGGCACTCTCCACTACTGAAGCTGAGTATATTGTTGTTGGACATGTTTGTGCATAAATCATACGGTTGAAGCATCAACTTTTGGACTATGGTGTAAGGCTAAGCAAGGTACCTTTGTATTGTGATAATACTAGTTCCATCAACTTAACCAAGAATCCAATACAACATTCTAAAACCAAGCATATAGAGATTAGGCATCATTTCATTCGTGATCATGTTCAAAAGGAAGATTGTGAAATCAAATTTGTTAAAACAGAAAATCAATTGGCGAATTTGTTTACAAAACCATTGGCTAGAGATAGGTTTAATAAGCTAAGAACTGAACTAGGCATATTAGACATCAAGAATGTGGTCTGATGTGTTTGTAGCATGTTAATCTTACATACTCATGCATTAGTTTCATAAAAAATAGCTGTTGTATGCAAAAGTTGAAAACTGTCATATTCAACCTACTGATTTTTCATTTCAACGTGTTGATTTCACTTAAATCTGCCTTTGTTTGCAAAAACATGATCTGTCAACCTGTTGATTCTGTATTTCAACATGTTTATTTCACTTAAATTACCACTGAATGATGAAATATTGATCTGGTATGATTTTCAATCTGCTGTTTTCACAATTCAGTATGTTGATTTCATTAAAACTGAATCTGGAAAAATGAAGTTCAATTTTACGATTTTCAATCGATTGATTTTCAAAATCAGTCAACTAATTTCACTTAACCAAATTTTGTTTTTAATCTCTACTGCTATGATGTTGTTTCAATCGACTGATTCTATTTTTCAACATGTTGATTTTAATTAAACTGTGCACTTACTCATAAATTGAATTGTTAAGCTGACCCTATCAAAGAAAGCATCTTTTTGTCAGGTACTATCTGCTGTTAACTGCCCATTTCATCAACCATGTGTTACTTTTACTGATTTGTTTGACCAAAAAGCATGTTTAGTGTACAATTCCAATGTGCATGCAGCTCACATGATCTGAAATGATTGATTCACTCATAAAACACATTGAAAACACCATGAATGCATGAGATACTGTTTTGGATTGCATTAATCTGGTTTGGTTAGCCTAAAACAAATTAATTAGAAAAATTTTGTTCAATTATAAATACTGCACTTGTATGCTGCATTTGCATCATACTTCTTTTAGAAACAGCCATACCCACACTCATCATACCTCGTCGTCAACAAAGAGCTATCCAATATGATGATGAGCACTCTACTCCTCCTACCCCAAGGTCTCCAAATCACGAAAGTCATGGGAGAATTGAAGCATGGTTTGAGGATCATGAGGACAACATTCAAGTGTTCCTCATTGAGATGAATAGGAAGCAGATCAACATTCCTAAGGTGTTGAGATTCTCATGGTTGAGGGCGGAAGGCTTTGAGAGCCTATTTCAACAACTCAAGCATCAAAAGTTGAAGTCCTTCCTTGAACTTTCAGGGAAAATCTATCCAGACTTGGTGAAGGTGTTTTTCACCAACTTGGAGTTCAAAAATGATGTGTTGTTGTCTAGCATCAAGGGTGTTCGAATGGAGATCAACAAGAGAGCTTGGAAAGATGTGGTTGGACTCAAATCAAGGGGTGTGCAAGTGAGGAAAGGTGAAACTGGGGTTGTTCCATAATTCAACAAGATGCAATACTATGGTCAATGCTTAAGGAATCCTGCTGCTGAAATCAAGCACTTCCATGTTGGTGGTCTCAAGGTGGATCAAAGGTTGCTTGGTATGATTGTCACAAAAATCCTTGTTCCACGTGGTAGCAACCATTCAACATTGAATGAGGGGGATTTGATACTCATGTACTGCATTCAACACAACATCCAAATAGATTGGATCTATGTGTTTCGTGATCACATGCTCAAGGCTAAGAGACTCACGGATTTTAGGCTGCCATATGTGGTTTTGGTGTCAAAATTCATTGAATACTTTGGAATTGATGTAGAGGATGAGCTAGAAGAGTCAACTGGACTGTTGTACCATACCTCCAAGCAAAATCTGCACAAAATGGGCTTTTTTAAGGTGGGAAATGGATAGACAACTGCTGGTGTTGTAGTTAGTGGTGCACATGATCATGAAGCTGGCCCAAGTGGTGCAAATCAAGAGGAAGAAACAACTGTTGGACTCATGCACTTAATTCCCTACAACCCTCCAAAGGATAGAGGTTCTATGTACTCACACTTTGAGAGGATGGTGTTGAACCAGTTGCATTAGCTCAATGTGTCCCAACATGCACATCACAACTATTGCAATAAGAGGTTCAATGCATTGGATGGACAAATTCATGATATCCATGATATGCTGAACTCATTTTAGACCAAAAATGATCCTTAGCATGACTGAGTGTGTTGGTTGTTTAGGATCATGCATTGCATCCATGTGTTTGTGCTTTTTCAGTTTCAGCTATGTCAGTTTTAGTTGGTTGTTTTTCGTTTCAGTCGACTGATTATATCAGCTTTATGATTTTTCTTCTCTGTTTCAGTTTTAATTGTTGTATTATGTTCAATTGTTAATGAAATGATATGCAATGCTTGTTCTCTTTATGCATTTGTTCTGTTTGATGAATCCAAAGGGGGAGAAAAATTGGAAACTGGATAAATGATCACATTGAACTAAGTAGAAGCATTAAAATTGGAATCAATAATCAAATATGAATTTGAACCCATACTATTGATAGGGGGAGCATATGTATATGTGTGTGCTTGCTAGCTTGTGTGTATTGCTACTGTAAATGTTTTTCAGGTTCATAAGTTTCAAGCTAAGGTGTCACTTCATCAATTTAATGGTATCCAACAAATGAAAGCATTTTTGCAATGGAAGATAAAAGAAGATAGAGGTTGGCTTCATCAAATCAGGGGGAGATTGTTGACATGAGAAACCAATGTGGTATGCTTCTTGAAGATTTGATGAAGATTTAATGAAGCTCTTTTGAACTATCTTGAAGCCATTACCATTGAAATGAATCCTACATTGATGAAGGAAAGGAAATTTGATGATATCCATGTTGATCAAGGCTGGAACGTGTGCTCACTACATAGTTACATCATTTAGAAAGTGTATTTTAAGTTTGTAATTTATGTTGTAGACCTTGTAACATTAATTAGATGTATTTAGTGTTAGGTGTGTCTTTTAATCTGTTGAATGGTCTTTCGATAGGTTAAATGGTATCTTTTAATCTGTTGAATGTTTTTTTAACAGATTAAAAGGTTGGCTGCAGTAGTCTTAAACTACAACAAATTCAATCAGTTGATTTATTTTTTAATCGACTGATTTCACTTACATCAAGTGAAATCAACCAATTGATTTGGAAATCAACCTGTTGAATTTCGTAACAGTTTGACTATAAAAGCTGAGATTTTTGAAAGAGAGGTTTGTTGATCATTTTAGTGCGCGAATTTGTTTTGGAAACTTGTGAAAAATCTCTCTTTCATGATCATACAGTTTGCAGCAGTTGAAGATTGATCTTGGATCTATTCTTGGAGCTTTTGGCTTGGTTTGAAGCTTGGAGAAAGTGGTTTGTGGTAGGCTGGGTTGTGCTACCACTGATGTTTGATCTTTCTCAAGCTTTGTGTTTGCCTGGTGGTTTTCCAGGTCTGCAAGAGGTTTCTTGTTGTACTGGTGTGATTTTGTGTGATTCAAGAGTCTTTTGTGTGGTTTTTGAATATTTTGGAAGTGTAAGGGTGGATACATTGTAAATATTTTGAAATAGTGTAAAGTCAAGCTTAGGTTGTCTTGACAATCTGGATGTAGCTCAAGTTTGACTGAACCAATATAAAAATCTCGTGGTGTCCTCTCTTTTCTAACCTTTCTCTCTTGCATATTCATTTTAAAGTTTCAAGAACTTGTGTTTTAATCATCTTTTTCATGTTCTTGCATGTTTTCATGACATTTGCAGTATTGAGTATGTTTGTATAATAATTTAGAACTAGTCTTGATCATTCTTGTGCATTGTTCCTGGTTTAAAACTCGAATTTGCATTTCTACATTTTTCCCAGTATCTTAGTCGACTATTTTCCTCTTTTAATCGGTTGATTATACCAGAACAAAATTTGTTTAGTAAAATCAATCGATTAACTCTGTTTTTGACCGATTGAAAGTGTACAGTTCAATATTGTTTGCATCCTTAAAGGTGGTTTTTAGCTTTCAAAGATTGCCTAAATTTTTAACTAGCCAATTCAACCCCCCTTCTTGGCATTTTAACCATTTCAAAACTAACATTATATACTACGATACTATAATAACGAAGCTAATTTAAGAGTATCTCTCTCTAGAATAGTATACAAAACCAGCATGAAAATAACAAGGGTTATGCCCTGTATTTATAGATTTTAAGGTGTTGCTTTAGCTTCCAAATCTTGAACTTTAGCCATGAAGGTTTCCTTCCGAAGTGGGTTTCTTCTCAAGCTTGGGTATCTATCTATTGTAGGTCAACAATGGAGGTTTCCCTGCCTTAGAGGTTTCTTATTCGTGCTCAACATCAAATTTGGAACTTCAGTTTCTTTGTAGTGAAGTTTACTTAAAATGTGGCTTAAGCGCCAAATTCCACTGCTCAGTCGTTGGCTTAAAAACTTTCTCAATTCATCTTTGGCTTAAGTTGCAACTTTTGGGGCCTTGAACTAACTTTATAATTTACTTCATTTTACTTGCAAAACAACACAAAATGCATTAATTTTCACATTTTATATTTTCTCATTACCTCATTCTATAATTATGTAAAATTAGAGCAATTAATGATTTTTTTAATGATTTAGTGCAAGGTAAGTGTATAAATGATATGCAATTTAACTAATAATAGACACTTATCACCATACTAATTTTCTGTGTAGTTCTCAGCGTCTTAGCTATTGCATGGGAACAATGTCGTTGCAAGTCCCGTGTTGGAATCCAACACCTAAGAGGAAGCCATGAAGTGATCCAAAGCAAATCCTAAGCAATTGTTTAGTTTTGATTAGGCCTTTATGTTACTCACCACTGTTTCTTTGTTCTTTTCTTGAATTATTAGTGTTGGATGTCATTTTTACACATGTTGATTGAAATCGTTTTAATAACATAAACTTTGGCATCCATATTTATGATAACATTAAATATCATGAGTTGATTGTTATTAGCATAATTAAATTTGTTGTATTTATAGTAGTTTAAAAAAATGTTTACAAGTTTATCAAAATATTGTATATAAGTAAGTACAATTATGTAATAAAAGTGGTCACTATTTTATTTTTGTTACTCATTCAATGACCAAAATATAATAGTCGCTAAATGTTTCTAATTTTGTCACTGATTTAGTTATTAAAAATTATTTTAATTAAAATAAAGAAAGATACCCATTAGCGACCAAAAAGTAATAGTCATTGTATTGTCATATCTGCGACCAAATTAGTGATCATTTTTTTTAAAATTTAATAATTTTTTTCACGTTAACCATCGAAAAAAAAGTTGTAAATTTTTTTATTTTTATGACCGAATTAGCCACCGAAATTTCAGTGGCTAAATTGGTCTCCATTGAAAAAGGTGACCAATCCTTTTAGCGACAAATTAGCGATTGAAATTTTGGTAGCTATGATGATATGCCTCGACCCAAGGGACCTACAACAAGAGTCATGGCTAGGAGAATACAAGAGGAATGGGCCTTAAATGCGCAAGCAAGGCCGAAGATGAACTTCACATGGGCCAAGGAAGATGTGAAGACCTAACCTAGGACTCTTTGCTTGTAAATACTAGATTAGGATTTTATTTTGGGATTTGTATTTTGGGCCCAGTAGAATAGGGTTTTCTTTGAGCCATGTATTGGGCCTTAGAGGAAATTGGGCTTTAGAAATAATTTTGGACCAAAAAGGGGAATTGGGCCAAATGAGCCAAGAGTAGTGTGTCTACTCTAGAAAATCCTAGAAGCTTCTCAAACTTGCTCTCCAAGGATGAGAGTTAGCTTCCTATGGCAAGACAAGTGTGACTTGCTTAGATGGCAAATCACACCTCCCACATGCTGCTTTTTGGCTCCAAAATTCAACTTTCTATACTTCTTTTTCCCTCCACTTTTTGGATACTCCTTGGTCTCATTTTAGCCTATATGTAGAAGGCTTAGGAGATGTATTTTTCAGCTTGAAATTGAGTAATGAATTGCTGCCCAAATTTGTGCATAAATCTCTTTTGAGCTCACCTTAGAGTAAACTCTTCTATAGTTTACTCTAGTCTTCTTCCTTAGGAGTTGGCCTCACCTCTCTTAAGAATCCTTTCACCTACACCAAACCAAACACCTTAAGCTTCTTTCCTTCATGCTTCCGCATCCAACACCATCCATGGAGCCTTCATTCTTCGTGCAAGCTTCATTGGAGACAAGAAAAAGCCATCAAGCTATTTAGCGACCAATTTATAATTTGGTTGCTAAGTATTTTGCAACTATATATTTTCGGTCACTAAGAGTTTAGCGACTGAAGTGGGTGGTTGCTAAAATGTTTTTTTTAGTGAAATGTTATATGTTGTTCTGTTCTCGTGTGTTATGAATGGAAATATCTAAGCATTTGGTTTTTGGCATGCGTGCAACTTCCACATGACATTGGTTGGCATTGGGAATTGAGAAAAATGTAAAAATAGTTTGGGTAATTCTACTTTTAAATTTTGTTTCTTGAATTGATTTTAGTTTATTAATGTAGTATCTGAGTTGGTTACATAGTTTGTTCTACATCTTTTTTGGTTGGCTTTGTGAATGTTGAAAATGTTGCTATAATTTCATTATCTAGTTATAGAATATGCTAACTTGGCCCTTAATAATATTTTTATAAACTATAAGTTAATATGGTTACTAATATTAACTACCAAAATTTTAGTCGAAAAAAATTAGTTTCATTAGTAACCAAATTTAAATGCAAATTTATGTGAATTCATTAACAACAGTGATAGATTGCATATCTTTTCGGTTGGTTTTGCGAAAGTTGAAAAGGTTGTCATAATTGCATTATCTAATTATAGCATATGCTAAGTTGGCCTTTAATAATATTTTTGTAGACTTTAACTTAATCTTTGAAGTATTTCTAAGCTTCTAACCTGTTTTTTCACGTGTTCATGAATCCTAAAAATCATTTTTCAATTTAGGTATAAAAGTTACACAAGGAAGTATTATATATGTTGGAGATTAGTTTGGTTAATTATTTTTTTTATGTACCAATCAAAATCAAGTTGTTTTATGCTTATATAGAGTGATGATAGAATCTATTTTACTCACCAAAGCAAAACTTTTAGATCAATTATTTTTAATTGATAATTTTTAAAAAGATAATTATAAGCTGAGTATAATTTGTCAGATAATATTACAGAAATTCAAGAAATATATCAATAATACATGAAAGAATAAGCCTTTAGCTTATTGTGTGGACACCTTATTAACTAGTAAAGCTTTGATATAATCCTTCGTTACTCCGCCTGAATTTGTATAATTATCTTGTTCTTTGTAAAGCACGTCCATCACTCGTGCAAGGTTGAGAACACGTATTAGAAACATCATTGGTACTTGAGTAGGATTAAGGCATTCTTTATTAATATCCTTCCAAGCACTCTCCACCAACTTATGTAGTTCTTTAAGTGCATTTTGCCTTGAGCTATTATATTGTTTCATATAGCAATCGACGCTTGAGACAACTTGTCCTCTTTCATGCTCAAACTGCATAAATATTGGATAACAAATTTAACATGAATGCAACTAATGAAATATAAAGAAATTGGGAATTAAATTGAGTTTTTATTTTTAACAAATTGTTGAAAACCTTATCTTACAAGTCAGTTTTATATGGATGAGTTACGCTTAAAGTTCTTGAACCTTCCTAACATGGTATTAGAGTCATTGTTAAAATATATTCTAACAAGGTATGTTGAGCATATAGTTACACCTGCCATCCGGCCACTACCGGACCACTCATTAATGTCAAGTCTCACGCTTAAAAGATGTTTATATTTCAACAAGAGGAGATGTGTTGAAAGTTCCACATTGATTAGAGATAAAGTCAATTTAGAGTATACAAGTGAATGCAAAACTCAGGTTTTATAGAAATGAATTTGGCTCAAAATCCACTTCTTAACACCAATAAACTTTTCTTCACTTTTCAATTCCTAATAATTTCTTTTTCCCAATATTATTATCTAAAACACTATGTTTCATTATTTAAAATGCTATATAAAAAATTTTTTAAGACCAAAAATAAAATAAATTATTGGAGCCAAAAAATAATTTCTTCTAAGGAAACAAAATCTAATAATTAATCTGAGACCAAAAAGCATATTTAAGAAAAAATATTATTTAATCATGTTCTCCTACTTATATAAATCAGTGAACCTATATGTTTACTTAATGGTTTTCCGTCCAGGTTTTAAAACAATGTGTTGAGTTACATAACCTAGTAACATTGAGTATATGAGTAAGAACAATTTATTTTTTAAAGATCAAATATGTACAGTCATTGAAATTTGACGCGAATTTGAAATTCGTGCATATTCAAAATTTTGACACATTTGTATTCTTAAATTTTAAAAGTGAATTAATATAGTTTTTTAATCCAATTAAGTTTCATTGTTTTTATGTATGAAACACATTTTTCAGTTGAGATTGAAATCAGAGTATATTAATTATGTAAGCAACACAAATGCTATCGTGAAACATGTTTGACATGTAAAAAAAGTTTAACATAATTGAGTTAAAATGACTACATTCATTCATTATCAAAGTTTGAGAACTAAAATGCAAAATTTTGGACAAAAACAAATTCTAATTTTGTGTCAATGTTCAAGGACTAAAAACATAATCAACTCAGCATTTAAACGTACTTTTTGCGAGATTCCCATAAAAATATTTAGCCTTATGCACTCATTTTTTAGTGAATCCATATAACGCACCGAATAGAAATGGCAATGGGTGTTTAAATGTACCTCAGTTCCAACAATGTCATCCATGAGCCTAGAAATAACTGAAGCAGCTTCAATAATTTTTGGATGACTTGTTACCCATATGAGGACCTCTTCTGTTGTGTCTTCCATGCCCAAGAAAGATACAGTTGTCAACAAAGAATAAGTGCTTGTAATAGTTGCAACTTCCATATACTCTTCTACTGTTGGTGTGTGGTTGGAATGAAACCATCTTGACTCACTAAGGTATGCTTGGGCTAATCTTTTCATCTATAATTAGCAATACAAATTTATGAAAAGAAGTTTGTGTGGTACTTTTTGTTGCTTATAATAATCTTTTGCTACATTATTAGCTAGGGATCAAAATATTGGTTACCCAATTTATACAACATTACAAGAAAAATCGAAATTTTCCCATGGTCAAAATTCATGAAAAACACTCAAAATACGTGGGTAATAATCACTGTACGATTTTCACAAAATTTTCCCATGGTCAAATTTCATCAATCACTGTAACATGATATGCTGCAAGCCCAAGAATCTTTATACAGAGAGATAATGCACCATTTTGATCAATAACGTTGGTAATAGAAGAGAAACATATTCTTATAAACCTTTTAATTCTACATAATGAAAGACTCGTTTTTTAAGTCTTCCATCCGTTCAAAACTATCACTAGAAGAAAATTTTTTATTAACGGTCAATTTTAGTGACTAAAACTATTTAGTTATTAGTTATTAGGATGATTAATTTGGATACCAATTTACAAAATAAAAAAGATTTAGTTATAAAAATAGTCTTTATTTATTGTGAATAAAAAATTATAATTTGTCACTAAATTGATTATAAATTAAATAAAGATTAATTTAGAAACCAACTCTTTTCGGTAGCCAAAAGCTTAGTAACTAATGATTAGTGACCAATTTCCTTTGGCAACTAAAATCTTGGTAGCTAAATTATAGAAACAAATTTAGAGACCAATTATAATTTTTCATTCATAGTGACTAATTTAGGAACCAATGATTATTTATTTTATAAATTGGTATCGAAATTAGTCATTATAATAAATAACAACTTTTAACTACTAAA